>Ga0136595_1000148_pt1 | contig 24518 bp, 24 predicted proteins | sample AntCluMetagen397_FD_104789 | JGI IMG/M metagenome (GOLD analysis project Ga0136595, IMG submission 104789) | Saline lake microbial communities from Club Lake, Antarctica - Metagenome TFF #397 | ecosystem: Environmental > Aquatic > Non-marine Saline and Alkaline > Saline | place: Antarctica: Club...
CGCCACGTGGTATACGCTTCCGGTGTTACTGATCGAATCGCGCTGACGGTGCCGCGTGGGACTGGAACCGGCTGTTAGCGGGACGTTCGTTCCACCAATCCCACGTCGATCCGTGTCTCCGACTATGCAGGGCAAAGCCAGTACACTTTAGTTCCGATTCGCGACAGGAACCGTATGAACGGACAGCGCATTCTCGTCACAGGTGGGGCTGGCTTCATCGGTTCGAATCTCGCGAATCATCTTGCTACCGCGAACGATGTCATCGCACTCGACAACGGCTACCTCGGGACGCCCGAGAACCTCGACGAGAGCGTCGAATACGTCGAGGCCGACGTTCTGGACGACGACCTCCCGGTTGACGTGGACGTCGTGTTCCACCTCGCCGCGCTCTCGTCGTACGCAATGCACGAGGAGAACCCCCAGCGCGGGGCTGCCGTGAACGTCGACGGCTTCGTCAACGTCGTCCAGCAGGCCCACGCCGCCGGCTGTGATACGCTCGTCTACGCGTCTACGTCGTCGATTTACGGGAACCGGACGGAGCCCTCGCCCGAGGACATGGCCGTCCAGGCGCGGACGGGGTACGAGGCGTCGAAGCTCGCCCGCGAGCGCTACGCCGAGTACTACTCGAACTTCCACGACATGTCCGCGGCTGGGATGCGCTTCTTCTCGGTGTATCAGGGCTACGGGGGGAGTGAAGCACACAAGGGCGAGTACGCGAACGTCATCGCGCAGTTTGCCGACGATATGGCCAACGGGGAGGCCCCGGTCCTGTATGGTGACGGCACGCAGACCCGGGACTTCACCCACGTCGACGATATTGTTCATGGGTTGGTGCTGGCGGCCGAAGAACGGCTCGACGGCATCTACAACCTCGGGACGGCCGAGAACTATTCGTTCAACACCGTGGTCGAGATGCTGAACGACGAGTTAGACACGGAGATCGAACCAGAGTACGTCGAGAACCCGATTCCAGACGACGTGTACGTCCACGATACCATGGCCGATATCTCTAAGATTCGGGCGGATGCGGGCTGGGAGCCCGAAATTGGCTTTGTAGAGGGGATCGAGCGCGTCTGTCGGCAGTACCAGTAACGGCGGTGGATGGTGCCTGTGCTGTTTTGCAGGGTGTCGGACCATGGGAGGAGGGACTCCGAGAGCGGTCGTCGAGGGCGTCGAAACTGACCGTGCGGTGGAAACGGGGCGGATGGGCCCGGAGCTATCGGGGATCGTTCCTGCCCATGTCGAACTTTGTCGGGAACGTGTACTCCTCTCCAGCGAGGGAGAGGTTGCGATAGTAGCTGTCGAGGACGGACGGCCCGTAGAAGGGGTCGCCGCGACTGATGCCGACGCCGAGGACCCGAGTCTCGCCGTACGTCTCGAGGATGTTCTCGTCCAACCGGGTGAACTCACGTTGCTCCGCCGAGAACTCCTTCCAGCCGTGGGCGTCGAACTCCTCGGTGATGTCCCGGGTGTTCCACTGGCTGTACTCCATGAACTCGCCCGGCTTGTCATCCTCGTTGCCGTACAGCGTCCGGAACACGGGCGTGGCGTTACGGAAGAACGACCTGGAGTTGCCCTGTGTTCCCGCCCCTGCGTTGAGGAAAAACCAGACGTCGTCCGGTGATCCAACCTTCTCGTGGTCCGTGCCGACACCGACGACGTCCCGCTCTGTTGCGGCCCACTCGTAGGTGAAGTCGTCAATATCCGCGACCGTGAGGTCGCGATCTCTCACGTCGAGTAGCGACATGGCGATATCCTTGGTTGGGTCCTCATCGCCGGACGTGATGTGCAGTACGTCGTCGTGTTCGTTGTTCCCGTTTTGGTCGGCGAAGGGGTCCTCGACTGTTTCGAGGGTGACCGTGTTGCTGCGCCCTTTGAAGCCTTGGTCGTCGCCGACGTCGATGGCGACCCCGACACCGTCGACGGGGGGCACGAGATTCGCGAGGCTTACCTCTCCGACCCCGGAGAACAGCTTCCCCATTGTGACAACGCCGCCCGCACTGACCAAGATGGACCTGCGCGTGAACACCATGCGGACAGAGCCGGGTGGTATCCTGATTGTTATAAACCTGATAGAAGGTGTGGTCTCCGGGGTAGGAGTTCGTTTATCCTGTCTCCGCAATTGATGACGAAGACAACCCCAAATGGGAAAAACTGGTACGTAAGTTTCACGTTCACCATGAGTTGTGAAACTCACTGTCGTGGATAAGGCCGAACATCTCGTGCCCTTGATCATCTACTTAAATAGGCCGTCCACATGTAGACAGAGGACGCCGCGGCGCCTGCAACCACCGCTGGCCAGCGGTCGGAACTCACGTAGAGCCCAGGTGTTGGGAACTGGGCCGCGGTGAACGGCCACCAGAGCGCGCTGGCATAGCCTGAGGGCTTGATGAGAAGCGCATCCAAGAACAGATGCGAAACGGCACCTACGAGGAGGAGCGCGACCACGGTTCGACGGTGCGTGCGATCGAGGAGGAGGCCGCCGACGGCTGCGGTCACGAGCACGCCACCGAGCGTGTGGAGGGCCTCCCACGAAAACAGGAGACCTAGCAGCCTCTCTATACTCGCATCGGGAATGACGAACGCGATCTTCGTGAGGTCTGGCAGGATGGCGCCGATCATGACTACTGTCGTTCCAGGTTGGCTTCGGTCGAGCACGACGGTGAGTACCGTCCCTAGGAGATACCCGACCAAGATGTGGGTGAGCAGGTCAGTCATGGCCACCCTCTCGCCAAGTGATGTGTGGTGTCTCGCGTGGTTCTACCGTCCAGCGATTCCGATTGAGTTGCCAGCCGTTCACGAGACGAACCAGTACCCAGAGCCCCCCGAAGAAGGACACAATGTACATGTACTGTAGCTCCCACGGCTCGTCTACGACCGTATTGTCACTGACGATGGTTTTTCCGTCACGGGCTGTCCCGATGATCACGAGTGATTCCCCTTCCGTTATGTGCTGGTCAACGTTACGGACGGTCACTTCGAGTCTATCGGTTCTGTCCCCGGTTTCGATTACGACAGGGTCAGTGGCGACGATCGTCCCACCAATTTGTGCCTGCTGTCCGACGTAGACGTAGTAATCCTCAACAAGTTTGTCCGTGCCAGGATACCGGTTCGCATCTGGATTCGGACTGATCGTTTCAGCCTATATGCAGAGCCCAGTTAGAAGGCATACCAATGCTAGTACACCGACGATTCGTCTGTGCAGGACAGTCACGGTCTTGGGTAGTTCGAATGAGATGGTAAGTCTGTGGAAACACTGGATGCGGCTCACCGAAACAGGAGCCACGGCTGCTGGTCACTTCCAGGCCTATGATTAACCTCGTATGCCCATACCTAGAAAACCCGATATAAGTCGCATTCTCAACCAGTTTATGAACCCTTTAACCAACACGCTGGTGCTCGATTGGTGATGTATGGAACGTTGCCCTGCTTGCAATACTGATGTTCATGGCGCTGTCAAACTCCGTGCAGAATCGTTCGTACTCGTCTGTCCGGAGTGTCATACAGAATATCTGCCCAATGGGTCCGAACCCGTCAGACCTTCTGTTTCGCACAAATGATTACGGATAGACTTAGACGGTCTGGTGGCGGTTCGGACGAGAAGGTCAAACAGTGACTGGAGGTTAGTCGTCGTCGTCGTCACGGGCACGCTGTTCGCTTAGTTTCTCCCATATTTCCGTGCAGCCAGCCCCATCCTCAAGATTCTGGAGATGTTCAGCGTCGTCCCGCTTGGAGTTACTCATTGTGTGAGTAACCCAACATACCCATTTCGTATAAATGTGTCGTTACTCTCACACTCGCCGTCCGAGCGGGACGTTTTATTCGTTGTCCTATCCAAAAAGAGGCAATGAGCAACGACCCCTCGGACCTCCTCGAAGAACTCGGTCTGACGGAGTACGAAGAGCAGGCACTCGAACACCTCCTCATCTTGGGCCAGACGACCGCGCCGGACCTCTCCGAAGCGACTGGCATCCCGAAAGCCCGTATCTACGGCGTGCTCGACTCGCTCGCCGCCGACGGCTACATCAAGGTGATTCCAGGGCGGCCGAAAATGTACCAACCGAAGGCGCCAGCCGAAATCCTCGACCGTGCGATCGAGACGTACCGGCAGAATTTCGAGAGCTATCAGGCCGACGTCGACGGTATCCGAGAGGAGTTCGTCGAGGCGTTCCAGCCGGTCTACGAATCAGCCAGCGAGGAGGTCACCCCGACGGAAGAGCTGTTCTACGTCGTCGACGTCGGTGACGCCAGTGAGGAAGAAACCCGCCGGCTGTACCGGGCTGCCGACGAGCGAATCGACATCATCACCAAGAGCTTCGAATACCTCGATGCAGTCGAACCGACGCTGGCGAGCGCAGTCGACGACGGCTGTACGGTTCGAATCCTATTCCTACATCCAAGCTATCTCTCACCTGAAAACCAGTCAGTTCAGCGTGAGATCGTCGAACACATCCACGACACGTACCCTGGCATCGAGACGCGGTTTAGCGAAAGCGTGTTGCCGTGGCGGGGCACAGTCATCGATCCCAGTATGGATTACGAACAGGGTGCAGCTATCATGCTCGTCGAAGAGAAAGACGTCCCGCTGCACAAGCGCCAGGCCGCAGTCACCGAAAACGGCTCGTTCGTAGCTGGCCTCGAGCGCTACTTCGAACTGATCTGGACGTACGAAAGTAGCGGCGAGTACCCGAGCGAAGACCAGCCCTAAACCGTTGGCGTGGCGGCAGGAATCAGTCGGTAGCTACTCGTTCTTCTCGTGGAGGAGGTCTCGAACGGTGGCCTCGACGGTGTGTTTGGGCTCCCAGCCAAGGACGGACTGCGTGTTACTGATATCGACCGTGAAGTCCTCGACGAGCGTCTCGCCGTCGCCGCGCGGGTTCTCGACGAGTTCGACGCCAACGTGTTCGCCACGCTCTGCTGCGGTGATCTCCTGAACGAGTTCGGCGACGGTTTGCACGCTGGGGTCCTCAGTCGAGGCGATCTCGAACTTCTCGACGCCGGTCGCGCCAGCCTCGAGTTGGTCGAGCAGTCGTTCGGTACTGTGGACGTACGTGCGGGCGACGTCGTCGACGTGGACGTAGTTTCGGGACTGGCTCCCGGGTGCGTAGACGGTTAGAGGCTCACCGTTCGTCGCGCGGTCGACGAAGAAGTTGATCACAGTCCCCTTAGAGATACGCTGGCCATCGATTGCATGTTCGCCGTAGAGATTCGACTTGAGGAACAGGTGGGCGGGGAACGCGTCCTCGGCGAACGCTTCGATCGCCCGTTCGCCCAGGAGTTTCGTGCGGCCGTACCAGTTGAACGGGTCCCTCGAGTCGTCAACGGTAATGGGGAACGTCTGGGGGTCTCCAAGGACAGCCATGCTGAACGGGAACACGAGTGCAGCGCCAGTTTTCCGGCAGAACCACGCGACGTTGTTCGTGCCGGTGACGTTCACATCGTATGCGAGGTCCTGGTTCCGCTCGCAGTCGTCGACGCCACTGATTGCGGCGAGGTGAAGGACGACATCCGCGCCCTCAAGCGCGGCTTCGAGTTCACTGCGGTTGCGAATGTCCACGTGTTCGACGTCGACGTCGCCGATGCTGCGGACGTCGCCCAGGTATAAGTTGTCGAGGGCGACGTACTCCCAGTCGGGGTGGTGGTCCGTGAGCAGTTTGACGACGCGGCTACCGATGTAGCCCGCAGCGCCTGTAATCGCGATTTGTGGCGGCTCGTCGAGGTCTGGGTTCGGTGTAGTCATGCGGTTAGTTTGGAGAGGGTTTGGTGAGTTGCCGATGGCTGGTGAACTGCTCGGCGAGTTCGCGGACGCCTTTCCGGAGCGTGTACTCGGGCTCGTAGCCGGTCTCGGCTAGGCGGTCGAAGTTCACGTGGTAGGATGGCCCTGGGTGTTCGTCTTTCAGGTACGTGATCTCAAGGTCGTGGTTAAGCTCGTCCTGGACGACCTCCGCGATGGTCTCGATCTGATAGTTCTGGTCGTTGGCACCGACGTTGTAGACGTCCTGGGACCAGGCATCCGGATTACAGGCCGCGTGTTTGTACGCGCTGGCGGCGTCCTGGACGTGGATGAACGGTCGCCAGTTGCTGCCATCGCCGTAGACGGTGAGGGGCCGGTCACTGAGCGCGCGAAAGATGAAGTAGTTCACGACGAGGTTGAATCGCACGCCGGGGGCATGCCCGTAGTTCGTGCTCATCCGGAGCGCCGTCGCCTCGAAACCGTACTCGGCCTTCGCCTCGCGAAGCCGCGTTTCGGCTTCGTACTTCGCTTCCGCGTACGGGTTCAACGGGTCCGGTTCGGTGGTTTCGTCGATGTCGGTGCTAGCCGCGCGACCGTAGAGGTTGCACGAGGAGGCGAAGACGACGTTCTCGACGTCGAGTTTCCCGGCAGCGCGGATCACGTTCTCAGTGCCCTCGTGGTTGACGTCGAACGTTTCCTCGCGACGGTCGTGCGTGCTCGCCGCGCCGGTGATTGCAGCAAGGTGGATGACGGTGTCGACGTTTCGCATCGCCCCCTCGACGTCGCCGTACTCGCGGACATCGCCGCGCTGGAACTCCAGCCGGTCGGTCGTTCCGAGGCCGGTCCCCATGAGGTTCCGCGGGGTACCACTGTTGAGGTTGTCGAGGACGGTGACGTGCTCGACGTCACGCTCGTCTGCTGCGAGGAGCTGGGGGAGCAACGCGCTCCCGATATAGCCACAGCCGCCCGTCACTAAGATGCGCATACCACGCTCAAGACCGGATGTCGGCTTAAAACACTGCGAAATTGAAACGGGTTCATTACCGTGGGTTTATGGGGTTACTCGTCGGCGAGTCGGTCCTCGAGGACGCCCGGGAGGAAGCGGTCCTCGTGGGCCTTGATAACGTCGGCGTGGTCGGTGAGCGTGTCGAGGACGTCGTCGATTCCGCTCTCGAAGTCCTGTGCTTGCTCGCCGATGAGCGTGGTGTAGCGGTCGTTCTCGATCTCCATCTTGTGGGTTTCGTCCTCGTCACGGGGGTTCTCGAAGTGTTCGACCGCGACGTCGAGACCGTAGTCGGCGCCCACGTCGGCGATGGTTTTCGCGATCTCGACGATGCTGATCGCGCGCGTCACTTGATTGTAGACGACGTAGTCGTCGCGGCGGTCCTCGGGGTTCGCGAGTGCGAGTTGGGCGAGGCCTTCGACGGTGTCTTCGAGGCTGATGAAGGGCTTGCGTTGTTCGCCTTTGCCGTAGACGGTGACCGGGTAACCGGCGACCGCCTGGGCCGCGAAACGGTGGGTGACGGTGCCGAAGTAGTAGTCGAAGTCGAAGCGGGTGTTCAGACGGTCGTCTGCGCGCGTATCTGCGGTCTGGGTGCCGTAGACGATCGCGGTCCGGACGTCGCTAACTGGAATGTCGAATTGCTGGTGGGCGAGGCGCATGTTCGCCGCGTCGTGTGACTTGGTGAGGTGGTACCAGCTGCCCGCCATCGCGGGGAAGGGGACGTCGTCACGTTCGCCTTGGTTTTCCATTGTCGCACCGCCTTCGGGAATGGGGAACTCCGGCGCGCCGTAGACACCGGTCGTGGTGGTCTCGATAAAGTGCGTGTCCGTGAGGTCGTGTTCTTCCAGACCCCAGAGGAGGTTGCGCGTCGCCTGGAGGTTGTTGTGCTGGGTGTAGTTCGCGCGCTCGCCGTTGATCTGGGAGTAGGGCGCGGAGGGCTGGGCAGCAGTGTGGACTATCGTTTCTGGCTCGTGGACCGCGAGGAGTTCGTCTACGAACGATTTGTTCGTAAGGTCGCCCTCGACGAACGAGAGATTCGTGATCTCGTGGGTCTCTTCGGCTGCGTCGAGGCGTGTTTCGATGGATTCGACTGGGGTGGCTGAGACGGAGCCGATTTCGTCGACCCATTCGCGGCGTGCGAAGTTGTCGACGAGGAGCACTCGGTCGTCTGTATGGGCGGCGATCCGGAGCGACGTAGGCCAGCCGACGTAGCCGTCGGCGCCAGTGATGAGGATAGTCATTGGTTACTCAGATAATGAGTTACTATAATGGATTAAAAAGCCACCGATGTGATGTATTCTCTTTTCAATCGTTAATTGATTCTGGCGTGCGACATGTAATAAAAATCTTGCCGTAATGGTCCGTAGTTTGCTGAGGGAATATGGGAAAAATCGTGGCCTCGGTAAGCATCTTAAAAACTAAAATCCGAATGAGTTGGTATTTTAAACTGGTTTCAACGCCCTTAAGATTCGGGACGAAACTACAGGACTGCCGAAAGACATTTTTTAGCAGGGAATAAATTTGAGCCTACTCATGACTATTAGGAAAGCAGCCAAGAATCCAGCTGCTGCTGCTAGAGAACTCTACCACCGATTACCTAAATCGGCGACCGAAATCAAAAATTCCTATTATTATATAAAGTATAGATTCACCTCACAAAGCTATACGGAATTCTACAAGAATCTCCAAAACAGGAAAATAAGAGAGGGGTATGCATATGACTGGGATTCCGATGTAGGCATCGCCCAGTTCGAATTTCTCAAACGGAACGGCCTGTCCCCCGAAGACGAATTATTGGACATCGGATGTGGGAATCTACGTGGTGGAATCCATTCCATTCGATACTTACAACCAAGCAATTATCACGGGATAGATATCTCCGAAGAGGCGATTAAAGCCGGGAAAGAGATCTTGCGGGAAGAAGAGTTACTGAATCAGAAAGAGCCAAACCTACTGGTTAATAACAACCTAATGTTTGAGGAATTAAAGGACGAGACGTTCGATTACATTTTCGCTCAATCAGTCTTTACGCACTTGCCTAAAGAGGAAATCCCCGAGTGCTTCGAGCACGTATCGGCCATCATGAACCAGGAAAGCGTGTTTTTTGCATCTGTTCATATTGGCGAGGAAAATATCGCGGTACCTTCATTGTCGATAGAATCGTCGGACGACTACTCGTACACGATGGAGACTTTCAGGGATCTGGGGACCCAGTATGGGTTGGAAGTCTGCCAAGTGGCCTACCCCGAACACCCGCTAGATATGGACATGATAAAAATCGAACTCAGGTGACGTGCCCGGGAGTGACGAATTGCCACATCGCATCATTCGTGGGTTTGATACGGGTGCCTCGACAGTCATAAGCGCCGGGACTTCTGTACAGTTGCCAGTGTCGTTCTTGAGGACAGAAATGAGTCCGTTTCTTGGTGGTCCACCACACTAAAGAACGCTCATCTGGCATTAGGCCCCAGAATCCCGATCCAGTAATCGGCTCTTCCTCGGAGGTATGGATAATGGAATCCTAACCTAAGCCACATCATATTTGTACATATATTTCTGGAAGGAAAGTGAGGACTTCGAAAACTATAATCCACCGTGCCTTTTTATAATGAACATGCCCAGAATCGGAATAGATCAAGACATTTACGAAAGTGTCGAACAGAGAGTGGACGAATCCGAGTTCGAATCGGTCGAAGAGTATACAGAGTACGTTCTGAAGTTTGTAGTATCTGAAAACCCAGCACTATCTGATCAGACGGCAGACAGCGACTCGGATCAGGAAGCAGCGCGAGAGAATCTCAAGTCTCTCGGTTATTTGGAATAATGAAGACTATTATTATCGGTCTCGATGGCGCGAGCTTCCGGGTTATCGAGGAAAACATCGACGAGCTCCCAACATTATCGACTTTCATTCGTGAGGGCTATAGTTCAAAGCTGATAAGCACGGATCCGCCCACCACATCCGTGGCCTGGCCCGCCTTTTCTACGTCTCAGAATCCCGGGGCTTACGGAATATACGATTTCATGAATCGTGACCCCGCTACGATGGAATTTCAGCTGAACGACGCCCGCGAGTCGCTCGAGGGGTTCTTCTGGCAGTACATGGACGAGGAGATTGGACTGGCCTCTATACCCTTGATACCGTATCACGATACAGATGGTTTCTTCGTTCAGGGAAGCCTTGCTCGAATCAACGAAGAACAAATTTGTGACCCCCCACGCCTGAGCGCGGACCTGCCGGAGGAGTATGACTACAGAATCGACTGGAGAGATGACAACGAGGACATTATTTCGGGCGTGAAACGGAGAGTCGAGGACAGAGGGGCGTTCTACGAAGAGCTTCTAAGACAATTTGACTTGGACATGTATTTCCTGATGTTCAATGCGATAGACCACATTCAACACCACTTCTGGGCGTACATGGACGAAACACATCCCGCTCATGAGCCCAGTGAATACGAGGACGTCGTGTTGAATATCTATAAACAGGTTGATTCTGTATTGGCTGATTTACGACGACAGCTAGATTCAGACGCCAACGTGTTCATCGTTAGCGACCACGGGTTCCAGCCAAATCGAATGGAAGTGAACATCAATTCAGTTCTAGAAGAAAGAGGATATTTGGACTACGAAGTTGACCTCTCTGGTTCAATCCTCACTAAGGTCCATAACATCGTCAAGCAGTATCTCAGTCATGAACAAATCACTACGATTGTGCCGAGGATTTTTCAGGACGCTGCGCGAGAGAAGATGCCTATAAATGAACATATAGGGGAGGCGTTCAACTGGCACACCACTCGCGCGTACAGCTTCGGCGTGATGCCGAATATATACCTTAATCTGGAGGGTCGAGAAAAGCACGGCACGGTCTCGGTCTCAGAGTACGAGAATCTGGTGTGTGAACTGAGAGAGGTATTTCTGTCGCTGGAAACGCCGGACGGACAACAAGCCTTTGAGCAGGTGAAGATTGGGGAAGAACTCTACGAGGGAACGTTTGAAGATCTGGCCCCAGATCTAGTTCTCAAGCCATCTGAAGGCGTATACTGTAAGAGCGATATAAATGGACCGAAATTCAAGAAGAAAACCGAGGCAATGCCGAATTCAGGCGTTCACGAGAGAGAGGGAATACTTATCGCTCACGGACCCAGTATCAAGCAGAATGCGTCTGTATCCGAGTCGTCTCACGACATAATCGATGTGGGACCAACGATTCTAAAGATGCATGGCTATGCCCCAGGGCAGAACTTCGACGGAACTGCCATTGATGAGGCTCTTGTTGAATCATCAGCCGGAGACAGGTTCGCGGAGTATCGCGAGAAAGCACGAATTCGAGACCGAGTACTGTCGTTGCACCAATTAGAGGAGGTATAGTTCAGAGATACCCCAGGTCTTCCAGGTGCCGCTGGACGCCGTCTTCAATATCTAGTCCTTCCGAACTATCACTCATCGTATCCAGTGGAGGCAAACGCTGTGACATTTCCTGTTTGAGTTTCTCGACTAGGTCCGGGTTCTGGGCAGCAATGTCCGCTTGCTCGTCGGTGTCGCTGGAGGCATCGTACAGCTCAACCATGCCATCTGTACCCAGTATCAACCGATGCTCTAATGTTCGTATCGACCGCAACTTGCGGTCGAATCCCTTCACCCTACCTGGTATAGAATCATACCGCTTTTTCAGGGTTTCCAGCGATGGTTGCGGAGCGAGATATTCGCTGAGCGTAAAACTCCGTCGCTGGGTGTCTGAGTGGGGTGCAAATGATTGACCTTTCATCTTGGACCTGGCATCGTCGTCGATGCAGAATATATCCATGAGCGTCGGAAGGATGTCTGAGAGCTGTATCAGTTCTTCTATTTCTTGGCCCCCCCCGAACCCACCGCCACGAACTATCAGGGGCACTCGGAGCACACTGTCATACAGACAGTATTGATGGTCCATTAGACCGTGCTCACCGATATTTTCACCATGGTCTCCAACGATTATAAAAAGCGTGTCGTCAAAGTAACCATTGTCTTTGAACCAGTCGATGAGCTCCCCTAACCGATGGTCGAGGTATGCGATTTCTGCCCGGTATAATTCGTTGAGATGCTCCAAGTACTCTTCATTTATATTAGTTTCACCGCAGAGGAAGTCCCAGGGGTCTTGAGGGATATCCATCGCTTCTTCGTAGTCACAGGTGAGATATTCCGAGGCATATCGCTTCGGGGGCCGATACTCAAGATGCGGCTCGAGGTAATTTGCAAAGAGGAAAAAGGGCTCTTCCGAGGACGCTATCCACTGACGGATGAGCTTGTTAGTTCTCTTAGCACCATAGTCCGAGTTTCTGTAGAAAAACTGGCCGTACAGTGCATTAATTATGTTTTTCAGTGGATTTCCCTGGACGAATTTCGAAGAAATACTCTTAAGTAGATCTAGCTTGCTAATTTCGAGGGCGGCAGGTCCGAGATCCACGTCTGATTGCATGAACTGCCAAATGCGGTACGTGTCGTCGAAGCCGCGGAGCAAGCCGAAATCATCCGTCACCCAGGCGTTGTTCGTGAATGCACCGGTGCGGAAGCCGTTCCGGGAGAATATTTCGGCCATGGTCGTGAAATTGTCAGCGAGTCCTTTATGTCCCGCGTGAGCGCCATGTACTGAGGGGGGCGTTCCCGTAAACAATGAGGCGTGAGAGGGGAGAGTCCACGGGGCGTCTGCGAATGCCGTCCGGCAGTATTCTCCTGATTCGGACAGCTGCGACAAGGTCGAAAAGTCCGGCCCCTCATCCCCAAATACAGTCTTGGCGCGAGCTGTGTCCATCACCAGCACGACGACGTTCCGAGGATTGGATTCTTGCACGAATGGTTCTTGGACTACAGTACTAAGAATCTCTGCTAAAGAGCTTTAGCTCAGTAGTGATTGATATATCGTTACGTATTTATCGGTAACTGATTGCCAAGAGTATTGTTCGGCCCGCTCTCGAGCAGCTCTAGACAGTTCACGTCGGAGGCTCTCTGTGTTCAATATCCGAGATATCGTCTCTCCGATTTCCTGTGGACTATTAGAATCCACGAACAGCGCCGCATCATCAAATAATTGTCTAAAGCAAGGAATGTCACTGAGAACCAGCGGAGTTCCGTAAGAAGCAGCCTCTATCGCGGCCAAGCCGAACGACTCGTTCCGTGAAGGTAGGCAGAATACGTCCGCTGAGCGCAAGTACTCCGTTTTGGCGTCTTCGCTAACGAAACCGGGGAATCTAACGTACTTACCCACACCAATATCGGTAGCTACATCCAAGCCGACCTTGGAGAGTTCTCCTTCTCCCAGAAAGACGAACTGAGAATCGGGGAATTGACTTCGAACTATTGGTATCGCTCGAATTAGCTCCAGTGGGTTTTTTCTCGATTCAAGTTTTCCAAGGAAGAGGATAGTATTATTGGTATGAGGGTCTAAATTATCTGTTTTGAGTTCAGCGTCAGAGAGGTTCGGTACTTTGACCCCGTTTGGAACGACTCTGGTCTCATCCCGATAGCTTTCCAAGTACGATGAGTTGGCGCAGAATTCTTCAGTGACTGTTGTTACTACGTCTGCTCTTTCTAACATATGCGTGGAGAGGGCTTCAAATCCTGCTAGCAGTCCCGTTCTAACCAGACCCTCGTAATAGTGTAGGTCACCATGGGCGGTGAAGACGAAAGGTTTCCTCGAAATGAGAGTATGTAGGTAGCCGCCGATTGCGCCCGGAGGCAAGCCTCGATGGACGTGAATCAGATCGATATCCTCTCTCAGGTGTCGGTACACCAGTTCCAGTGAAAGTTTGGAATCAGCAAATGGGATAGTCTTTCCGTACTTGTGGACAGTAACGTTTTGATACTCAGTTTTCGAATAATTCCCGGAGGAAGATGTGAAAACCTCGACATCGTAGCCTCGAGCGTTCAGCTCCAGAGCTATATGATATACTGCTTCTCCTACTCCCCCCCAGTTGTCGAGATCTTTTGCCGAAAACGGCTCTTTCCAGGCGAAGTCTGACGAGAACAACCCGATACACGAACTCTTACTCATTGGAAGTCAGTTTCCGGTATAGGGCCAGGTACTGGCTTGCGACGTCGGCGAAGTTGTACTTTGTCTGGACCCGTCTTCGGGCATTACGGCCCAAGCGTTCTCGTTCACGTGGAGCAGAGAGGAGCCTCTCTATTCTGGCTGTCAACGACGCAATATCCCGTTTATCGAACAACAGGCCTGTCTCTCCATGGCTTATTAATTGCCTTATGCCGGGTATATCACTACCAATCACTGGCTTCCCACATGCCATTGCTTCCAGAACAAACACCGGCATACCTTCGTACTCGGACGGTAGGACCGCACATGTGGCTCTACTGATTACCTCTACGAATTCCGATTTTTCGAGCCATGGGTAGAAGTTTACAGAGTCCGCTACGCCATGGTTATCGGCCAGTGATTTGAGTGAAGCTTTCTCCGGACCTTCGCCCACTATCGCGAGGGTATACTCCCCTCGAATCGAACTTCCCAGAGACGAAAAGGCTCGAATCAGATGCCCGATATTTTTCTCACTACTCAATCTACCACCGTATAGCAGGTATTTCTCGTCGCCGTCGTCAGTGTACTTTTCCGGATGGACTGCGGTCGGGATCTGGACTACTTCCCCATTCGAATGTTCTTCAGCCCACGATTTGACATTGGGATTGCGCACGACCATTCCATCAACGTTCCTCGCAATCCGTGATTCGACGAATCCAGTGACGTTTCGGGCTAACCAAGGCTTCGTATGTCGCAAGTCGGCAGGATTGTTAAACGCGAAATGGACGACTGGGTATTGCAGGTTGTATATGAATACGGTCGGATACTTCATAATAACATTGACCAAGTCGGGGTTTAGCTCTCGTATCTTGTCGGCAGCTCGCCGAGAAAAGATCAGCTTCGACAGTATCGTTCCCACTTCCGTAGGATACTCCGGTGCTTGGACGTCATAAATCTGGATTCCTTCTGCGTTGACGGGACCGCTCGACTCACTACCGGCACGGATAATGCTGACGCTGTGACCACTCTGTACCAGCTCTCTCGACACGCCGTAAATCTGTGATTCAGTCCCGCTCAGATCCTCCGATTCGAAGTCTTCGTGTGAGGAAACGGATCCCGAAGTGATATATGATAAATCCATAATCTTTGGTGCCTTCTTAGCTGAATGAAGATTTCGGTATTAGCGTTCCATCGGAACGTTCGTCGTCTCCCTTCATACACGAGAAAGCCGACCCACGCCGCGGAAGAACAAAGCCAGTCTCGCCGGCAGATGGTTCAGTTTGAGTACCCACCGCGCGATATTCGGCGCATACAGACTGCTAATCGCCCCTCGGTGGAACTTGTCCGGTATCACTTCGTTGGGATTAGTGAACTGTTCCATCGCGTTAATGAACCGTTTTAAGCCTATGCAGTGAGCGAGACCCAATATGACCTCCGTGGGCGACGTTCTATTGATTACAAATATTGACAGCAATCAAGCCGGAACGAGTCTTAAGAATGAGAAGTTCCTTGAGGTTCTCATGCCGATCTCGGATTCTGTCCGCATAATCTGTAGTGGTGAACCGTCTGCTTTTGAGGAGGAAATGAAGGTTACGCAGGCCACTGATAGGATTGATAGCCCTGACAACCTCCTGGAACATGCTCTCAATCATCTATACGTTCAGTTGTTCTTGGCGTTCCTGTGTTTCAGGTACCGGAGCGAATATGAAAAAATAGTCCTTTTCATGGGATATCCAGGGCCTGCTCTGGCAGGGAGATTACTCGGGAAATTCGTGGTGAGATTTCACGGGGGGCCCTCACTCCGAGGCGATGGGTTGGAAGAAATAGCACTGAATCAATTGCCGAACATGTTCTGTAGCCGTATCATCGTCCCCACAGAGAAGTGCATTGACCATTTCGGAATCGGGCGATTCGAGGACAAAGTTGAGGTCGGTCACTTCCATATCGATGATTCGTTCGACGTACAGACCTCAATCCGGGACCGTCCGCGAAAAGTGGGTTATATCGGACACATGACAGACCACAAAGGAGTAGACGTTCTCGTTGACGCTGTCAAGATTGCAAATCAACGGTCCGACGAGGTAATCGAATTAGAGCTCGGTGGCGTCGGTCCGCTTGCCGAAGGACTCGATCTCGAAGACCAGTTCATAACGTATCACGGCTGGATTGACCACGACAAGATTCCGGAGTTCTATAATCACTGGCAAGCGTTCGTCCTGTTATCGGATTCCGAAGGCCTACCTACGGTTCTGCTCGAGAGCATGGCTTGCGGAACTCCCGTCGTAGCGACGACGGTTGGTGGCGTGCCAGAACTCGTACGCCATGGCGACAACGGGTTCTTGCTGGATCCAGACCCGGACCCCGCCGACGTTGCTGACGTACTGCTGCAACTCCTGAATACCGCTGACTTGGAAGAAATGCATCGTTCCGCATCACGGACAATCGACGATGGCCACCGGTTGTCCGATACTCGTGCGAAGTTCAGGAAGCTGCTTAGTCCGACTTAAGTATTTCTGAATATATTTCTACGACACTCTCCGAACGAGAGTCCCACGTGTACCCGTCGAGAACGGTCTCCCGGGCTCGCTCGCCCATCGCGATTGCCTCATCTGGGTTTTCAAGGAGGTAATCCAGATTTGAAACCAGCGTGTCGACGTTTCCTGGTTTGACCAGCAGGCCTGTGTCGCCGTCGTCTAGGATATCACCTACTCCTGCGACGTCTGATACGACGACAGGTAATCCAGAGGCCATAGCCTCCAGCAGCGTCAGAGGGAGACCCTCCGAGTACGACGGTCTGCAGAAGATGTCTGCGTCGGCCATCGTCTCCGGCATACTCTCGACATACTCGACCGTTTCGAGCAGGTCCGAATTGCCATGGTCGAGGAGGGATTCCTCTATCTTCGCTTGTAGCGGCCCGGTTCCTATCATCTTGAAGGTGACTTCCGGATGTGCGTTGCGTAGTTTTTCAGCAGCGCGGACGAATTCTAGGGGGCCCTTGTTTTCCACAAGCCTTCCGACGAATAGTACGGTTGGGTTGTCGACCGAGAAGCTCCCGGGGGTGAACTCGCTGGCATCTACTCCATTGGGGACGACGACGCTCTTCGTTGAGTTGGGTAGAACTTCATCGACGATAGAGTCACTGACGGTGATAACGGACTCGCTCTTAGTCGTCAAGGCTTTCGTGGCCATCTTGTCGTAAACACTTGCGACCACTCCCCCAAGTCCATCCAGATGACCTATATCTCCCAGGTGGAAAGTCGTGACCAGTGGTATGTCCCGAATGCTCGGAGAGAAAGCTGACGCCAACACCGACGCGATACTTGTAAAGAAGAACCGATTGTGCAGGTGGATAACGTCGGGGTCAATATCATTCACCAGTTTATAGAACTCGAACGGATACCGCATCGATAGCTTGGATTGCAAACCTATGTATCCTGTCAACTCAATTGAAGAAACATAGGCGACGTTGAACGACGCTTCGGTATTCGTATCCGTCGAACCGCTCAGTGCGAGCACCGTGACCTCGGCGCCTTTCTCAGAGAGTGACGTCGCAAGTTTCTGCACGACTGTTTCAACTCCGCCATCCTTAGGAGGAAAATAGTCCGTACACAGAACAATCGATACTTTAGAATCGAACTCCATATACACCATACACACTTATCTTTGATAACACCTTATAATGCTCGCTGTCGAACAGCCGTCCGAATTTGACTTCGTAATGTGGTGTCGGTGACAGAGAGTACTATGAAATATACCGTAGCTCCCGAGAGTATCAAGCCGAATAATCCAAAAACACTATGAGTTGATAATAACTCGTATAGTATCGTGATACTAATGAGCATCGCGGCCGCAGCGATGAGCTGGCTGGCCCATGGTCGAAGCGGGACGCTAATCGAGATTTGATTAGATTTGGAGAATACATTGTAGATCATTATAATCGAAAACATGTTTGATATTCCTGTCGAGACTCCCGCTCCAATTATTCCGTACTGGGGGATGAGCAACAGGCCGGTAATGAGATTCACGACAGTGCTGACGAGGCTTACGATGAAGGAAGATCTCGGTTTGTCGAGCGCGTACAGCAGTTGATGAAGGGGCTGGTATATGGTGTAAAAGAGCATTGCAATTGTTAGTATCACCAGTGCCGTCTTTCCCTCCATGGCATCGAGTCCATAGAATCTCGTCAAAACGTCGCCCCCGACAGTGTACGCTCCGAAAATCATGGGGAACGAGAGCACCGTCGAATACGGAATCGTATATTTAAAAATAGAGGACAGTTGTGTGTCGTTTCCCCCTGTTACCGCGGCGCTGGCTTCCGGATAGATGGTTTTACCTAAGGCAGATGACAGGGTAATCCCGACGCGAGAGAGCGAATATGCGATTCCATAAACCCCAATTAGGCTACTGTTCACGAAGTATCCCAGTATCAACACGTCGATCCACCGCTTTCGCCCACCTACAATTGAGTGGAGATACGAATACTTCGCAAAGTTCAGCAACTCCATAATCTCGTCTCGTCTTGGTCTTGCCGGGTAAATGTTAGCGTTCAGAATAATTGCGACCATGCCGATGCCAACGCCTAGGAGGAGCCCATTTATCATACCGAAACTCCCCCACCCGGCTGTAACGAATAGAACTTGGAGAATTACGACGGTTATCTCCTGGGATGAATCGATTACGCTGGCCTTCCCGACCTGTTTGGCCCCCTGTATGTACGAACGATAATCCGAGTATACGAAGAATACAACTAGCAGAACCCACAGACTCAGCCAAGCAAAGCCGATACCAACATAATCGTCGATCTGTTGGTGTAGAAACCCAGCGGCCACCAGCACGACCAGAAGAGTAGTTAATCGGATTAGCAGGCTTCCACCAAGTACTCGAGAAGCGTACTCGCTCGACCGTCCTTCCTCAGATATTTTTTTCGTCAATGTCTGCCCAAGCCCCAGTCCGGTCCACCTTCGAACCAAGGTATAGATGGATTCAAATACGTAGTATACTCCCAGAACCGCCCCTCCACCAATATTTGCAATGATGAGTTCACCAGCAGTCTTTCCGATTCTACCGATGGTGTTCGACCCGGCAGAAAGTGTGAAATTATGTTTAATTCGCTGAAGAATAGGGTCGGAATTCTCGGAAGAGACCTCCTCATCCCTTGGTGCCATGAAAACCCCCTGACAATCGGCATATATAAATTGAGTGCTTTACTAACATAGCTTGCTTCATGCAGTTATCGGAATGGCCTTTTAGAAAGACAATCCAGGCAATTGGTTGGATATCTACTGCAGTATCCGGAGTTTTACTCAACATCTCAGTGAACTCAACTGGATATTCGATTTCACTTTACCAAGAGATGCCCTGGTTCTTCTATATTTTCGTGTTCGTCCCGCTCGTCTGCTCAGTCTGGGAACTCGTCTGTGGCAACAGGAGGCCAAAATTAAAATTCAGCGGCTTGGTATTGTTTTATTTCAATATTATTTTAATCTTGCTACTGCCGCTAGTATTGGGCTACTATCTCTACGGTACTGGCGACCTTCTTCGTCATCTAGGAATCATCTCACAAATCCTCGAAACTGGACAAAACCCAGACAATAACTTTTATCCCGTTACCCACGTGTTCGGTGCTTTGCTCGCTGTCCTCCTCAACGTGAGTGTTCGTCACATCTCGTACGTGATCTATACCGTCCTGTTCACATTACACGCGCTCTCAATGTTCGTCCTCCTGCGGACCTACGGTATCAATCGCAGATGGGTCGTCTGTCCGTTCGCCCTCCTCCCCGTTTACGGGTTCTTTCACACGAAAATTCACCCTGCGTTCTTTTCGTTCCTCTTCCTTCCCCTTCTGCTGTACGCCATTAACAACATGTCAACCAGCCGGTGGCACGTCGTTCTTACTGTTATATTGATCATGATTTCTGTGAGTCATCCAATCACCTTCTTCGGGGTTGTAGTGTTGATTTCCAGCGTGACGATCGTTCGACTCCTTGACGTTAGTCCCGACATCGACTTCATCAACAGGAGTCACTTGCCACATCTGGTTATCGCGCTCGTCGTGGCGTCAGTCATCTACACGACCTGGTACATTAGATTTGGGAATATTGTCCGACGGGGGCTTTTCCTCGTCCTGTCGGTGGTAGGGTTCGACTCGGTCGAGTTCTTCGTCCCAGGTTCCAGCACGGTCTCGGGTAGCGGTGCAGGCCGAGGGTCCAGTTCGATACCGCTTATTGGGATAATCCAATCGGCATTCACTCATCAGTTCACGATACCCCAGATTTTCCGAATCGGAATCCTGCGATACGGGACGACTGGGTTGGTGTATGGCCTAGTTCCGTTCGCAATATTGTATGCCCGCTCTTTCGGGAGCTTTAAGCAATCCAAAATGAAGTCGCTTCTCACGGTCATGGTCGCGTCGGTAGTCGTGAGTGGAATCTTATTGAGTCCGATGTCACCGATTGGGACCCCCCTTCGTAGCTTGCGCTGGCTTTCGTTCGCGTCACTGCTACTTGTCGGAGGGGTGCTGACCAGTCATCCCCGGTTCACGAGAGAGAGAACAATCCGTATCATGCTTTGCTTAGTGTTGGTCCTCTCACTCCCGTCCATCGTCTTTGGTGTGCATCTTTCACCGGAAAATGGTAAAGCGAACGTAGAAACCACCGAGTACACCGCGTCAGGGTCGGAATGGGTCTTTGAACATGAAGTAAAGGAAAGGGAGTTTGTGAGCAGTCATGCGTCACTCCGTCGCATGATGCAGTACCAGCGATATCACATTTCGGCCAATCGGAGGCACTCTCCGATACCCAACCACTTCGGGTACGCAACCGGTGAACCGATCTGCCCGACCAACGAGTGCTATCTGATCACGACGAAGAAAGATAGGGTCTTTCCCTACGTGTATCCGCCAAACGTCCGGGAAACGGTGAATCAGTACACCCAGCAGGATCACGAGAAGCTATATTCTGATTCGGAGGTTTCCCGGGTGTACGTCAACGGAGAGTACGAGGTCTACCTCTCGGAGAATTCGACTTCGTAGCGAGTACGTCAATGGTAGCGACTGAGCCCGCAGAGTCTCCTACGAGCGAAGATGCTCCCAGCTTATAGTTCGCCACTGGAACAGTTCTATTCCACGGTCACACTCTTTGCGAGGTTCCGGGGTTTATCGATTAAACGCCCGGGCTCATTCGCTACGTGGTAGGCAAACAGCTGAATTCCGACGTTTGCTACCGGCGACTCCAGCGGAACGAGTGCGGAGATTTCGATTTCGACGTCGCGCTAATTCGATGCAATTTCCTCGGAACTGAGTCCGAGCACAGGCACACCTCTAGACTCCTCCTCTTTGATGTTGTTGAGCGTCTCCTTTGGTCGTGCCCCCACCGTGAGCATTGGCAGTACCGATGTATCCTCGGTAACGAGCGCCAGCGCTCCCCTGCTTAAGTTCTCCGGCGGCGAAGCCTTCGGCGTGGACATACGCGACTTCTTTGAGTTTCAGTGCCCCTTCTTGTGCGACTGTGCTTCCGAGTTGGCGGCCGATGAAGAAGTACACGTCTTCTTGACTGTACTCCTTCGCGACCTCCTTGAGTCCGCCGTCTCATCCAGAAGCTGCTGCAGGGCACCGGGAAGCCCCCGAACGTTCTTTAACAGCTCACCAGCACGCTCTGACGAAAGCGACCCGCGGCGCCAACCGATATAGACAGTCAACAGCGACAGCGTTGTCACCTGTGCGGTGAACGTCTCCGTCGCAGCAACCCAGATTTTCGGCTCACCACGGATGTACAGCGTGTCGTCAGTTTCCTTCGCAGCCGTACTACTAACCATATCCGACGACACTCGCACCGTGCTCGCGTGTAAGTCACGTTATGTCCAGTCTGTTGAGTCGTCCATGACCAACATCATGCCTGTCACACTGAACTTTTCCAGAAAATCTGTGATATAGTCGATCGATTTGACAACGCATTCCTCTTAGTTTATAACGGGTGGCACGACGCTAATCGCTGGTTCTTGGTCCCTGTTCTGTCCTATGGGGAGTTCGTCGCCGGTATCCTGCTTCCTCTATAAGACCCAAAGGACGGAAAAGACCTAAGCCCCGACAATGAATCAACCAGAACAATGAAAGCAGTCGTTCTCGCGGCGGGCAAAGGCAAGCGGCTCTGGCCTTTGACCGAGAACCGCCCGAAGCCAATGGTTCCCGTCGCCAACCGTCCGATTCTCGAACACCTCGTCGACGGGCTCGACGCAGCGGGCGTCTCCGAGATCGTTCTGGTCGTCGGCTCAAATCGCGAACGTGTCCAGAGTCACTTCGGCGACGGGCAGGAGTGGGACCTCGACATCTCCTACGTTATCCAGGAGCAACAGTTAGGCACCGGTCACGCGCTTCTCCAGGCCGAGTCCCACGTCGGAGAGTCGTTCATCGCCTTGAACGGCGATCGAATTATCGATGCGGAACTCATCTCGCAAATCTGGGAACAGCACCAAGCTACGCGTGACGTTGTGATGGGTGTAACGCGAGTCGACGAACCAAGTCGGTACGGCGTCGTGGAACTCGATGGCCAGGACGTCGTCGGCATCGAGGAACACCCGATTCCCGCACTCGCAAAATCCGACCTGATCAACGCGGGCGTGTACGCGTTTACCCCCGACATCTTCGCGGCGATCAGACGGACGAACAGCCACGGGGAACAGGCCCTGACGGATACCCTCGCCGAGCTCATGGACTCCCGACGAATCCGCGCCGTCCACTACCGGGGGATGTGGTTGGACGTCTCGGAGCCCTGGGACCTGCTCGACGTCAACGACTCGCTCATCGCCTACCAGGGCCCGCCGGACGACGAGCCGGCGACCGTCGACGACTCGGCAATCGTCGCCGAAGCCGCCATCCTGGGCGATGGCGTGGTCGTTCATCCACAGGCAGCCGTGCTCCGCGGCGTGACGTTAGGCGACAACGTGAGCGTCGGCCCGGGCGTCATATTAGAGAATGCAGTAATTTTATCTGATGTGACACTAAAGGCTGGCGCAGTAGTGACGGACTGCATCGTCGGCGCGAACACCGTCATTGGCCCGAACACGACCGTCGAGGGTGGCACCACGGACGTCGTTCTCGACGACGCCATCTATCGCGATGTCACATTTGGGGGGCTCCTCGGCGACAACGTCGACGTCGGGGGGAACGTCACCGTCGAACCCGGCACCGTCGTCGGGAACGACGCGACCATCGACAGCGCGGCAGTGATCTCGGGCCGGATCGACGACGACAGTCACGTCATGCGGGGGTAACACAGAATGTGCGGCATTACAGGATATATCGGCACAGAGGCGACGGGACGCATCGTCCACCAGGGACTGAAGAACCTCGAATACCGGGGCTACGACTCGGCGGGGATCGCCCTCACCGGCGACACGCTCCGCATCTACAAGACCAAGGGGGAGGTCGACGAACTGCCGGTGCCCAGCCAGGCGAACGTCACGTGTGGCATCGGCCACACGCGCTGGAGCACCCACGGCGAACCCACGGAAGAAAACGCCCACCCGCACACGGACTGCACGGGCGACGTCGCAGTCGTCCACAACGGCATCATTGAGAACTACGACGCGCTCAAGGACGACCTCCGCGCCGACCACGTCTTTCGGAGCGAGACGGACACCGAAGTCATTCCGCATCTCATCGAAACCCATCTCGCCGACGACGTCTCCCTGCTGACCGCCGTCCAGCGCGCGACGGGCCAGCTCGAGGGCAGTTACGCCATCGCCGTGACCGCGGCCGGCCACGACGGCATCGTCGTCGCCCGCGAGGACAGCCCGCTCCTGCTGGGCCACAGCGACGACGCGACGTTCATCGGCAGCGACGCCACCGCCTTCATCGAACACACCGACCGCGTCACCTACCTCGAAACCGGGGACATCGCCCACCTCACAGAAGAGAACATCGCGATCTACAACGACGGGAACCGGGTCGAGCGCGACACCGAGACCCTGGAGTGGGACGCCGACGCCGCAGGCAAGAGCGGCTACGACCACTACATGCTCAAGGAGATCCACGAGCAACCCCGGGCGCTCCGGCAAGCGCTCTCCGGGCGCATCGACGAGCTCGCGACCGGCGTCGACCTCGACGTCGACCTTCCCGCGGAGTACCTCCATTCGGTCGAGGAGATTCAGATCATCGCTTGCGGCACCTCCTACCATGCGGGCCTGTTCGCGAAGGAACTCCTCGAAGCCCACGCGGACGTCCGCGTCAGCGTCCACGTCGCCAGCGAGTACGAGTTCAACGGCGGACGCGACCCCTGGCGCACGCTCGTCCTCGCCATCACCCAGAGTGGCGAGACCGCGGACACCCTTTCGGCACTCCGCGAGGCCAGCCACGCGGGCGCTCGCACGCTCGCGCTGACGAACACCCTCGGGAGCACGGTCACGCGGGAGGCCGACGACACGATCTTCATCCGAGCCGGCCCCGAGATCGGCGTCGCTGCCACCAAGACGTTCGTCTCCCAGGTCGCCACGGCGACGCTGTTCTGCGTCTATCTCGGGCAACTCCGGAACGCAATGCCCTCGAAGACGGCGACGGACCTGCTGGCGGACCTTCGGGCCCTTCCGGGCGCCGTCCAGCAAGTGCTCGACCAGGAACCCCACATCAAGGCGACCGCCCACGAGTACGCCGACAGCGACGCGTTCTTCTACATCGGGCGCGCCGCCGGCTACCCGGTCGCCCTCGAGAGCGCGCTCAAACTCAAAGAGATCTCCTACGACCACGCAGAGGGGTTCCCTTCGGGCGAACTCAAACACGGCCC
>Ga0136595_1000258_pt1 | contig 17436 bp, 9 predicted proteins | sample AntCluMetagen397_FD_104789 | JGI IMG/M metagenome (GOLD analysis project Ga0136595, IMG submission 104789) | Saline lake microbial communities from Club Lake, Antarctica - Metagenome TFF #397 | ecosystem: Environmental > Aquatic > Non-marine Saline and Alkaline > Saline | place: Antarctica: Club...
AGCTTTTTGTTGAAAGGTGATGATTTGATTATCATTACTTTCTTGTTTGTTCATAAAAGAAAGAGCATCTAGTTCTGTGCCAACAAGATTAATGTGAGTACCTGAATTGTGATGAGTATATAGTTTGAAATCTGAAAAAGTGTTTTCATTAATATCCTGTAAGAGTGTACTTGAAAGGCTTCTAGTATGAAGTCTCGACAATTGAGATATTTCTTTGGCAGAATTGATTGATTCTAGGATTTTTAAGATGATAGGCTCCATTTCAAGAGACATTACCATTAGAATACAATCTCTTTTGACTGTGAAAGTCAGTGTTTTTTCTTCAAGTGCAACATGAAGTAAATTGGCTCTAGATTTTTGGAAGTTTCCAAGCATCTCGTTCATCATGTAAGTTTCGGTTCCATGTACAACTTCACCCTTGCATACTATACAAGGGCTAGATGGACAATTTATGACTTCATCTTTTTTGCAGTATATTAGGTTAGAGTTTAAGCACAGATTGTATTTGTCAATTACACTCAAACTGGAAAAGAAAGGCAAGGTGTCAAGGTAGTGTGAAATTTCTTGCACTGGTTTATTAGAGTACATTTGAAGGGAGCATTTGTATTTCAGATATTGTTGCTTCAAAATATAGTGGGGGAGTATGTATACAACCGAATTTTCTCGACAAGTCATGTTATACTCGTCACTATTGTAGAGATTATCTACAGAGTTTCTTCCCGAAAACATAATGGCATTAATAAAATTTATAACATCACCACTCTTGAACCGGATAATCTTTTTCAAAACTTCATTGTGGATGATGTAGTGTTCAAACAGTCCATTTTCGATAATAAAAGGGTTAGACTCTTGGTGTAAAGACAATACATCACCCTCCAAGTATTTTTTTTTGTACATATGTTCTATGAGTTTATTACGGAACTCTAAGTCTATGAATCTTAAAAAAGTGACATTATCTAAACATCTCTCTATGAAAGATATTTCAGACCTAGTTAGCATTTTAAACAAATTGAACAATAAAACTCTCAATGTTAATGTTAATGGCACAATCACCGAAAATCTCATAAATGGTATTATTTTGGTTGTTATCATTGCTTTTCTGGCGGTTTTTGCGGTGGTTATTACAAAGTTGTACAAATCGTATCCCCGACTTTTTTGGATTGGTCACAGTGAGGATCTAAAAAAGTACATGGAACGCCATGTGAAAGTAATGGTAAAATGTTTGCATACGTTGCGGAGAAATGCACGAGGAGAGTTGCGAAGGATTGTAGAGGATCTGTTTCGTTTGCAATGTGTTCCTCCTATGGATTTAGCAGTGTATTCACCAAGAGACGCACCTTTTTTGTATCTTCCTTATATGTTCAGACGCGCTTTATTAGGAGGTAAAAAACCAGACAAAGGAGAATTGACATTATATAGTAGGCTTATGGGAACAAATACATTGATGTTAGGGAAACAAGAATTGGCAGTGTATGATATGGAGTCGGACAATGGACAAGTCACTGATGATGTGGTGGAAATTATAAAAAAGAGAGTATCGATTTTTTCAGAGCTTGATCGCCATTTGGGTCAACTAATGTGTAGTTACAAAGGAAATCTTAAATATGACGAAGCGAGAAGGAAATGTATGAAGGAATACAAATGGTGTAATCGCGCTTCTGAATTTCCAGATACTTTGAATGATCCTAAAGCTGAGATGGCACGTAGAGTATTAACCTTTTTAGCACATGAATACACACCCACACTTGAAAAAATGTATGATCTTCGAAAGTCTGGTGGGCTAGGGAATTTTGTAATATACAATATTTATATGGGACAGTATATCAATTTTATTTTTAAAGAACAGGTTCCTGGAATTTGGGATTCATTTTTGGACGATGTGAAAAAAGTAGGAGAAAGCTTTATTAAAGTGGTTGGCAGTGCCAAAGTATCTTCATTTATGGCCTCACTTCCTTTTCGTATCATAGGACAAACAGACAATTTTAATGAGGAACACTCCCCAATAGATGAAAGAGAAGAGTTTTTCCTAGATGGATTTGGGAATATGCTCAAAGGTCTTATGCAACTTCTTCCAAATCTTTTGAAGTTGATATTATCTTTGGTGCAATTGATCACCAATCCATTAAAAATTATTCAATATATTTTTGGCTTGGTTCTTGGTATACTTTTGTATATCCTTTATATGATAGTGATGGCTTTATCTCCACTATTTTACATTCCTGCTTTTATGTGGGTACTTGCTTTTAAGGTAATAATGACAGCAATATGGGTGGGTCTTTTCTTGTCTTTGGCACTGTTCTATTTTGTTTTATGGATTTTGAATCAGGGAACAGGAGGAGTTGTATTTGATATGTTGAGATGTGAAAACCTCCCAGATGCTTGGCATCGAGGAGCTTCCTATTTATTAGGTAATAGATACAAGCGTCAGTTTCTTTGTTCTTATCCTTGTACCAAAGGATGGTTACCTTGGGGTTGTCTATGTACTAAATCACCTAAATATCAACCTCCATTTTGTCCTCAACAAATTATAATGACAAGATATATCCAACATTTAGCAGATGAAGAACCTTCGTCATCTGCTGATTCATATTATGAATTCAAACCTGATGTAGAATATCTCACTAAAAAAGAGCACGAAAAAAGACAGATATTAGAAGATTATGTGAACAAAGAAGCTTCATTTGCTCATAAATGTGCGGATCGAACATCAGCATATGATTTTATTCTTAGATATGCTTGTGAACATGCCGAAGAACTAGGATTAAAAGGTGACGCACATTTCATGAAATCATGTAAACATTGTTTTTGCAAACGTTTCTATTCAGGAACTTGTAAAAAAGGTTATAGAGAACAAAAAATTATATATTTAATTAAGACAAAAAAGCGTTTAGAAGAAGGTGTACCTTTAAATGATTTTGACCTTATTAAGCTTCGGGAACAAAGTATTAGACTATCCCCATCTCCTAGAAATATGAACATTCTTTACCCGAAATACAATGAAATAGTGTATATGATGCCTCCTGGAGCAGGAGAGGCGTATCCACAAGGTGATTATCTTCCTAATTTTTGTGATGAAGTAAGTCCCCCTGGTCAAAATCAATTTAAAGGAAATCCTTTTCCAACTCTTCAACAAAATCTTCCAAGAGATAATACAACAGCATATTATGTGGTTTATTCAATTTTAATGCTTGTAACTACTATTACAGGAATTGCTTTACTCACAAAAAAGATAAAAGGTATGTAAACAAAAACATTCGTTTAACGGATGAAGCACGTGCCGGGATTATGAATCCTTCTTTTTTGGAATTCTTGATGGGTTACCCTATAGGGTGGACACGTCTATCGGTTCGTAAGGACTCTGAGAGTTGATTGCTTGTACTAAATAAACAGTCAAATATGTTGAAATAAATGTGATGTCACTTTCCATCCATACATACTCTCCTGCTTCTAAAAACTCTAAGAACCTGGCTCCTGATCTTTCTGCCACAACTCCTCTTTTGTCTGTGACGAGTTGTACAGTAAACGAAGCAGGAGTATCAATGTCATAAATACCTGATTGGTTGACTATTATCCTGTTATTAATGCTATCAGTTACAAAAGTATTGGGAGATCCCCATTCACTAATAATATTCTTAAAAAATAAAATCCTACGAGATGTTCTTTCCTCGTCGGATACAGTAGTCTTAATGTATTTATTCTGTGTAAATAATGTTCTACCTGCGCTAATATCCTTCTGTACAATAAGATTCTCTCCTTTAAGAGCTGAGAAGTTAGCACGATTCTCTAAATAAATGGAACCTTCATTTCCAAACCTTATATTACCTTTAACTAATACACCTTGGAGGTTGGTTTGATTACTACAAGTTAAAAAATCTGTAACAACATTGTCAGACAATAAATTAGAAGTGTAAATCTCGTTACCAGATGCTTCAATAAATTCAAGACTCGTTATATTTGCATTAGAAAATGATGCATTACTAGAAGAAATTTTATTAAATAATAATGTGTTTCCGGTAAAGTTATCAGGACAGTTTGGTTCATATAAAATAGCTTCATGTAATTGAGCATTTGAAGTTAATAACGTGCCACGCACATCTGCTAATCCATCTACATTCAAATTAGATAAAGTAACTGTTAAAGGAGCAAATAAATCATCCTTCACATTAAGAGTGTTTGTGTTAAGAGTGTTTGTGTTGGTTTCCAAAACTGTAATATTGGATGTCACTTCAATATTTGTGACGTACAATGTTTCTGGTAATTGTATAGTATTAGAAATTACAAGATCCTGAACACTCAAATCTTTAATTGTGGAATTATTGACCGTTAATTCATCAATCCAGCAATTAGACATATATACATCATTATTTTCAAAAGATAAATCTTTAAAATTAATGGTTAAAGCTTGATCAATCGTGAGATTGTCTATATGTACTTGTGAAAGAACAACGGGTTTTATGAATAAAGGATTTTGTTGAAATGTCACATTTCCTATACATTCCATATTCCCCATGCTCTTAAGAGCACTTTTAAAAATGCCATCATCTTCACATACAAAACCATTGGATACTGTAAGAGACGAATTAGCTGATACAAGAGAATAAAATGTAGATTGTGCATGAGACTCAAGAGAAGAAGCTGGACTTATATATAATTTTCCATTATTTATATTTACACCTTGTTCAAGACTTAGTACATTATTATGAATTATTACGTCATCATATAAATTCAATGGACTATAAATACTGGTATCAAATCCAGCAAGAAACAGATCTGAATGTATCTTCACAGGTGTGATAAAAGAGACATTACTTCCTGCAAAAGTAATACTTTGATCCCAAGTATATGAATCAGGTAATTCTAAGCTATCACATATAATGTGTCCACTATTAAGATTACTGGTTTGCAAATTATTTGTCTGTATATTACTTGTTAACAGATTAGACATTGAATTAAATGACGGAAATACAAGTTCGGATATTATTTTTACCTGGTCAACTTCAAGCATCTTGTCTAAAGAAAGATTTCCTGTTATCCGAACATCATTTGCTAGAAAAGAGGTTTCAAATGTAACCTCCCCTAAATTATGAAAAGGACCTGAATTACAAAATGATTCATTTATTTCTAATCTATTAGTTTGTAAATCAGGGCATACTAGTGTATTTGTGATTTTGAGATCAACTATATCTCCTTCTACAGATTTTAAATTGTTGACGGTTATATTATCACAATTAACTGAACGAGAAGATATATTAGATAGATTGGCATTTGATGCACTTATATATGGACATTCTATATTGTTATCTGCATACAATAGAGTGTTTAAATGAAACCCATTTGTTGGAAATAATGGACTTTTTAAGAATGATACGTCTTCTTCAAAAGTAATTGTATGTGTAAATGAATGTGGATGTGGAATTTTCAAAGGACCATTTAAGTATGTGACACCATTTATATGGGCGTTTCCTTCTATAAAAGCATCTCCCTGTACATTTATATCATCCTCAAATTCCAAAGACAGTGTATTAATTTGTCCATTCACTTGTAAATTGTTAACATAAACAGTGTCTGCTGCATAGTTTACATTGCTAGACATGTTACAATATGTTTCGGATTGAATGAGTGTTTGATCAATACCTGTGACAAATCCTTCTAAAATATGTGCTTTGGTTTGGTTAATACCTCCAATGTAGATAACATTATTACAAGTACTGGGAAGATTGGTTTCATGGCCTATGACTGTGACATTTCCAACAATGTTATTACTCTGCATACTCCGATTGCCAATAACAATGTTATTGTTTTGAAAACCCATTCCGTATCCAGAACGAGATCCCAAAAAAATGTTATCACGTCCTACTCTATTAAGAAAGCCTGCTTGCATTCCTAAAAACAGATTATCCATACCCATAGTCGAATTTCGACCAGCTTCACTACCTAAATATACATTACGTGCACCAGAAAGATTTTCATTTCCTGCATTGAAACCTAAGGCTGTATTGTTATTACCAATTACACTACTTAAAGCATCAAATCCTATTCCACTGTTATATTCTCCTGAGTTATTTGTACCTGCACCTTTTCCCACAAATGTACCTTGTAAATTATCTCTAGTGATAATATCACTGTTTTGATTTAAAGTATCTAATGTGTTTTGATTAGTATTTTGAACTGTGTATGAAGAAGTTTGAAAATATGATGTCATTCTTTATAAACACATCCACATGAAGGAATGGTCTAGTGAGAGTGGCAAATATACTATTGATGAAACAAGAAATGATTCACTTGCAAGTGATGTTGAAATTGAAGAAAAGGGAAAGAAAGAAAAAGAAAAAGAAAAAGAGAAAGTGAAAGAGAAAGAGATTCAAGTAGATGACAATATTCAAACTGCTTTTCAGAATATGATGATGAATAAAGAAGAATATTCCAAAATGAGGAAAGATCAAAACCAGAATTCTAACATGTTAACAAGACTCAAAAGTGAATCAACTCCACAACATGTATGTATTGATATACAAGCTGATCAAAACACTAGAAAAATTCTTGTACACTGGGCAGACTATTGTAAAAATCAACAGAATTTACATGAATTATGCAGAGAATTCTTTCATCGCTGGGGAAACATCGTATCTATAACTTCTATTATTATGTCAGCAGCCTCAGGTATAAGCACTCTAGTGACTTCAAATGAACAAACCAAAAATAGAGCAATAGGGATTATTTTCGGACTTGTTGGTGTGGGTTCAAGTGTACTTATGACAATATATAGACAACTAAACTTTAGTGAACTCGAAAAATCACACAGCTTTTACGCTAATGAATACAATAAGATTAAAGATGACATTACTGTACACATGACTATTAACATGAGCTCTCAAAAAATGTATGCAAGCATGGAAGAGTATGTAAAATTTTGCTATCAACAAATTACCAGTCTTAATGATCGAGCTCCTTCCATTAAAATTTCAATCTCAAAACAATATGATACAACACTGAAACAAAATGATAAAAAGAAAAACAGAGATCCTAATATCGTTAATACATGGAAATTATTAAATCAATTGAAATAATATTAATAACTTTAGTAAAGAAAAATTCTTGATTTTTAAATAAACTTAAAACAAACAATTAGACTATTAGAAAAATTAAAAATGATTTACAATATTCCTCTTACATCTATAGGTGAAAATGAAGAAATGCGTAAGCGTATTTCTTATGAAGGTTTCAATAAAACACTAACGGAAGATGAGTTTTTATATTGGGCACAATCTTTACGAGAAGGTGACACTATTCCTTCTCAAAAGGATTTGTATTTCACACCTTCTGTTGAGTACATGGAAGATAATACAGAAGAATTAATTCGTTTTATGCAAACAATTGTATTGGAGACACAGAAAAAAGATATTGATTATCGTACATTGAAAGATACAGATTTAAATGAAGAAAATGAAGAATCAAATGTAAAACAAATATTTACTAATCCAAAAACATTTCAGAAGGATTGTCAAGAATATTTTTCTTCTCATTCTCTTGAAGAAATTAATAAAAATAAAGAGCTTAATATACCTATTAAAGTTGGTAAATACATTAATGCAGATGATGAAAAAATATTGAAAATAATTGGAATTTCAAAAGAAAAATATGCATTTTCACCAACAGATGTAAAAGAAATATATGTAGTTTACTTAAAAACAAACAAATCCGTTTTTAGATCATTCATTAATTCACCTAGCAAAAAATAATGTAAAAATATATAAATGACTTGTGAGAAAATAAAAAAACCATTCCAGCAAATTGGGGACTTTTTAATGACATGTCTAATAATATGCCGAGGAAATTACAAATAAATGTAATTTTAAAAGGATATGTGATTTAAAAGAAATATGCTTTGGTCTAGTGGGACCCAATGGGCGTGGAAAGTCCACTCTTCTGCGGCTCTTAGCCAAGCGAAGGTTTATCTGGATTATTTATAACAATATCCCATGTAATATTTGGATTATTGTTTAAACAATACCAATTCCAAGGTTTATCTGTATTATTTATAACAACATCCCATGTAATATTTGGATTTGCACTTAAAGATTCCCAATCCCATGATTTATCTGGATTTTTTATAACAATATCCCATGTAATATTTTGATGGAAACTAAAGTATTTCCAATTCCATGGTTTATCCAAGTTATTTCTTATAACATTACACGTAATATTTGGATTTAATGACAACGAATCATAGTCAATTTTGTTTTTTACTATTGTGTGATTTTGAAAATGTTCAAATTTTGATTCAACAATATTATCAATTAATCTTGATCGTAACATGATTTTTATGTTATATTAATTTGAAAAATAGATACCTATTTTCAATTTATAGTTAAGCAAAGATTTTTCTATCCAACCACCAATCTTTGAAATTAATTAACGTATAGAATAATTTGATATAAAGCTTGTCTTTATATTTAAATAAACATTCCTCAAAAATTGAAAAGGAATATAAAATAATAACTTTAAGTTAAAGATTATTAAAAATGGACAATATTTGCAATGTTGAACCTGTTAAAGGTATACGTTTCTTTGTTATGAGTAAAAAAGATATTGAAAGAGGAGCGGTTTTAGAAGTAACATCTCACGATACATATACTAATGGTATACCAGTTCACAATGGATTGTTTGATAGACGCATGGGTGTAATAGAACATGGAGTCCAATGTAAAACATGTGGACAAGGTTATACTGACTGTCCCGGACATTTTGGATACATAACTCTTGCACATCCAATATTCAACATTGCGCTTACTCGCCGTCACAGTGACGTACTAACTATTGTTCTAAAAATATTAAAATGTGTCTGTCCTTTTTGCTCAAAATTGCTTATTGACTCATCAGATGTCAAGCTCAAAAATGGATTTAATGAAAAAACTTTCGAGGAAGTATTCAAATTATGTGCTAAAAAGAAAAAATGTGGGACATCTAGGGAAGATGGATGTGGTATGGATCTTCCAAAAATTAACAAAGAAGGTCCTTTTAAGATTTCTTTAGAAACAAATGACAAATCTGAAAAAATAAATTGGACAGCAGCTGATGTACTAAAAGTATTCAAGCGTATTTCAGATGATGATTTGAAAATTATGGGCTTTGATCCTCAATATTTTCGTCCAGAATCTTTAATACTAGAAGTTCTTGTAGTGCCTCCACCTTCAGTACGTCCTTCTTTGGGTTCAGACACCAGTAGCCGCCGTGAAGATGACTTGACTAGAGCTCTCATGTCTATTATGAAAAATAACAATTCACTTGCAAACAGCATTAAGAAGAGAAATGAAAACACTGATCCAAATATTGAATATCAACTTAATGAAGCGGTTTCAACTGGTGTGAACCTTCTTCAATGGAGTCATGCCACTATGATTGATAATGATATACCAAGTATTCCAGATTCAAAGCACAAAGTTAGTGATCAAAAATCAAGATCCCTTATTACTCGTCTTAAAGGCAAGGATGGAAGGATTAGAGGCAACCTTATGGGAAAAAGAGTAGATTTCAGTGCACGTAGTGTCATCACACCAGATCCAGACATCCACATTGATGAAATTGGAATGCCAAAGATTATAGCTCAGAATTTAACTATACCAGAGATTGTAAACAAATATAATATTGAAGAGTTGAGACGCCTGGTACATGAAGGTGCTCAGAAGTATCCAGGAGCTAAGACAGTGGTTAAACAAAATACCGGGCATAACTTCTTGTTACATAGTGGCAAACCTGTGTGTGAAATTCAAGCTTCAAAGCTAACTTACGGAGATGTGGTAAACCGCTATTTGAAGAATGGAGATCCCGTATTATTCAACCGTCAACCCAGTTTACACCGTATGAGTATGATGTGTCACAAAGTTATTGTTATGCCAGGAAACACTTTTAGATTGAATGTCTGCGTCACAGCGCCTTACAATGCAGATTTTGATGGAGATGAAATGAATATTCATGTACCAGAATCATATCAAACAGCAGAGGAACTTCTTCATCTGGCTAGTGTACCTACACAGATTATCAGTCCAAGAGAATGTGAGCCTATTATAGCTGTGGTACAAGATGTATGCACAGGACTTTACAGAATGACTAAAAATGGAGTAACTATGAGTCCAAAAAATGCCATGAACCTCTTAGCTCTTAATCCGAAAGTCCAAAATATTGATTGGAAAAAGCTTGGAACTGCAGAAAAAGAATGGAGTGGCAGAGATATATTGAGCTCCTTATTACCTGACCGTATTAACTTGAAAACCAAGACAAAGCATTATGAAAAAAGTAAAACAGATGAAGACCGGGAAAACCGAGATGTTCTCATTGAACAAGGTGTATTAAAAAATGGAGCGGTTACAAAAGAGATTTATCAAAAACAAAGTCTTGGAGTAGTTCAACAAATATTCAATGAATATGGACAAAAAAAAGCTGCTGAGTTGTATAATAACACTCAACCTACTGTTTGCAAATGGTTAGAGTCAGCTGGTTTTAGTGTGGGAGTCAAAGATATTCTCCTACAATCATCAACTCAAGAACGTTTCAAAGAAATTTCAAAAAATATGGTAATGCAAGTTCTGGAAATTATCGCCAAAGTACATGAAGGAAAGTTTGAGAACAAATCTGCCAAAAGTACTTACGAATATTTTGAAGATTTTGTCAATAACATTTTGAACAACAGCATGAAGAATATTGGCGAAGAAGCTTTGATGGAAGTTGATGGCAATAATCGTTTTATTGAAATGATTGTATCCGGAGCCAAAGGCAATGCCAATAACATAGCACAGATTACCGCATGTGTTGGTCAACAAAATGTCAGTGGCAAACGCATTCCTTATGGATTTGATAACCGTACACTTCCACATTTTACCAAGTTTGATGATGGCCCTGAAAGCAGAGGCTTTGTACAAAGTTCGTTCCGCTCAGGTCTTAACCCTTCGGAATATTTCTTTGCAGCTATGGGTGGACGTGAAGGTCTCATTGACAGCAAGGTCAGAACCAGTGAAACAGGTTATATTCAGCGTCGATTGGTTAAATTTATGGAGGACTTGGTGGTAAGCCATGATTACTCTGTAAGAGATTTGAATAACCGTATTATCCAATTCCTTTACGGAAATGATGGTATGAATTCTACAAAACTGGAAAAACAACATATTACGATTATTAACATGAGTAAAGAAGAAATCAAGAAGAATTATGGTGGACCTGGACTTGAAAGCTATGTAGATCAATTGATAGCTGACAAAGAATTTGCAGTTGAACAATTGTTTGATGGAAAGAAAGAAACTACTGTAATTTACCCTGTGGCGTTCGAGCGGCTCATAGGTATTTACAGAAACATTCCAGGGACTGGCAGATTAACTGTAGATGATGTATTGAAAGCACATGAAGAGTTGGATGATCAAGTATTTGTTACACCTAGTCACAAAGGCAATCATGTTTTTATGATTCTGGCAAGATGTTATCTAAATCCTAAACATCTTGTTTCCATTATGAGCAAGACATCTTTTGAAGCAATGATTGCAGCTATTAAAGATAGATTTGAAGACAGTTTAATCACACCTGGAGAAATGGTTGGAATTACTGCAGCTGAAAGTATTGGAGAGCCCTCAACACAGCTGGTTCTCAACACCTTTCACAACAGTGGTACAAGTGCTGCGTCTCGAGCGGTTACAGGTATTCCGCGTTTGAATGAGATTTTAGGAGCTACTGCCAGTAAGAAGATGAAAACAGCAATTATGAAAATTAAGTTTACCGAAAATGACCCAATTAAACGAGAAGATATTATGAATAACATTCGCATTGTTAAATTAAATAATGTACTGTCATCTTGGCGCATTTTTTATGATCCATTTGAATCAGAGGTTTCTCAAGACAATCAGTTTGTTGAAATGAGAAGAGCAATTGTTCCTTTAGATAGTGATCTATCTCCTTGGCTACTTCGTATTGGGCTTGATAGAGCTAAAATTCTAGAATACCGTCTTACTACAATGGATATTCAATCTGCTCTTAAATCCTATTATAATGATAAATTTGATGTGATGGTCAATGATCCAAATGACACTGAAATTGTTATTCGAATTAGAATAAAAACCTTTGACACAGAATCTGATATGCTCTCTGATTTGAAAGCAGCAAAAGAAGTATTATTAAACGATTTTGTGGTGAAAGGAGTAAAAAATATTGTATATGCTAGTCTTGACAGTAAAGAGGAGTTTACAACTTTCAACCATCTGACTCAAGAATTTGAAGTATTTAAAGAACGTTTTATTTCAACTGAAGGAAGTAATCTAATGGAAATTATGGGCATGGATGGTGTTGATTCAAGTCAAGTTATGACAAACAATATTATGGAAGTGTATGAAACATTGGGTATTGAAGCTGCTCGCAAACTCATGCATGCCGAAATATTAAATGTATTGGGTTCAATATATGTAAATCATAGGCATATTTCTCTGCTAATTGACACAATGACCAATAATGGGACTATTATTTCAACTACTCGTCATGGTGTGAATAAGACAGATGCCAATGTACTTGCCAAGAGTTCATTTGAAGAGAATGTAGCACAATTGACAAATGCAGCACTTTTTTCAACAATAGATAACATGAAAGGAGTGTCTGCTAATGTAATGCTAGGACAAATTACCCCTATGGGAACTGGAATGACTAATATTTACATGGGTACAGAAGCTGCTCCACAAGAATGTGTGATTGTAGATAATAATGTAATAATGAATAAAAATGGTAAAGAAAATAAACAAACCAATGCTGATGTACTTCAGATGTTACAGAATACCAATGACATGGATTTTGACATTTAATCAATGATTGTCTAATATGACATAGAAAGTGAGCTGTTTTTTAATAAATATATTGCAAATACCAAAGATACTGCAAATATTACTAGTGCTAAAAGCATTAAAGACATGTGAGAAATTATTTTTTTGTTTTTTTCAGCTTCCAGATTATTGCAAATTATGTCATAAGAAGCTGGATCTACTTCTATATTTAGTTTTTGTAATTCTTCTATCTTACTCCAAGTATTCATTTTCTTAATCATATCGAGAGGATTTATTTGATAAAACATGTAAATAAACGCAATTACAATTACACCCAAAACCATGAGATATAAAGAAAATTCAAACATGGGGAATGGAGTCTTGTTCATATTATCGGATACAAGAGAATTACATGCCTTATACGAAGATAATATACTTTTTAAATTTTGATATTGGTGTAAGAAATTTACATGTGAAGGAACAAAGACATTTTTGTCTTCATCAACATGAGCAATCCTAGTAAAATCATGATATAATTGATCTTGATCACCAGTATCTTCAAAACCAGAACTTGTGGAAACAAAATATCCATCCTTGGTCACATTGTCTATCATTTGATTAAACAAGGACTGTGAATTATTAATTATTTTCATAGTGTTATGTTCCATCTTGTAACGATTCATGGTTGATGTAGTACGCGACCTTATTTTCCAAGCAAACATCATGGATATGCCCATGAGTACTCCAGAAACAATTATTACCAATTTAAAAATAGTATTAGTCTTGTCATCTCCTTGTTTACCATTAATTTCTTGATGTAACATCTTAATAGTAGATGTTTTACGACGTCTTTCACTTGGTTTTTCATCATCACGTGTCATATATTTCTGAGAAACTTGGTATTTTTGATCATTGTAATTAATTTGACGACACATGAAATGAAGATAAGATTCTATGCAATAACGAAAGGTTTCGGCGCCTCCAGCAACAGATATCAAAATCACAATAAAATCAAAAATTAAAATATTATTTTTTTGTATCTGATATCGTGCCATATACTTAGTATTCAGTACATGTAGACCATTACTGGATGATGATAAATTATCTAAATGTTTCATAAACTCATTTACAAACTCTTTTTGTTTCATGTTGCTCAAAGCCTTGACAAACCCATCATAACTAATATATGGACTTTTATCTTCTTCCTCCTCATTAGTATTATCATTGTCTTTTAGGACTTCAGTTGCTGTGTCATTAAGGATGTCACACATTATAGACTCTATCCAATTATACTGTTTAGTTGGATACAATGAAGACATAAAAGAATAATCTGGTTCAACATTCATATTTTTGGCAGTAATTTTCAAATGCTTAACAATGGCATCTTTCAAAGTAATATAAGTATCACTTAGGGAAGTAGAATCAGTGACATGTGAAACAAAATTTTCTAAAGTTGTGCTATAAAACCATTTAATATCATCCCGTTCATTCCATGGCTCTAATACATCTTTGTATGTTACTCCTAAATCAGTGGTAGTGTAAACATTTCCATTTGAATCATATAAGTACACCTTTTTTTTGCTTAATTTTTTTCCAAAACTAGCAGCTTGCATAAACATTTCCTTTACTTCAGCATTGTCTGTTCCTATTTTTATGTGGTGATTGTCATAAGGTCTTGCAAAAAATGTTGGTGTTTCACGTACGCTGTCCTGAGAGTAATAAATAAGAGTCAAATCAGATGCATCTGTAAAAAAATATGCTTTTGATTCTGAGGGATCATAATAAGCACATACTGACACTGTATCATCTAATAAAATGCTTAAAAATGTGTCATAGTTCATGTTCTGATAAGGAACATTTGTAAAAGAGAGTATGAGATCATGACGGATAATACATCCTGAAAGAGACGCCAATATTTTTTCTCTAAACGCTTCTTGTCCTGAAAGATTCTCTTCATAAAAAACATCATTTCCTAACATAAACTTTTCGAAATAGTCAATAGATGACTGGAGAGTCTGTGATTGCTTAATATTATCATATTTTTCTATTTTTTTCAAAAATACTGGAGATTCCTTGTATACTGTACCAGGAAACAAAGGATCTACTGCATGGTATTTAGTTCCTGGAAGAGTTGCTGCACAAGGAATATTATCATCTTGTATCAAATCTCTCAAATGCACTCTACTGGAACGCTCATTAAAGTTAAAAACTTTATTTTTGTCTAAACAATTGTATAAAGCCCCTGTTTTAGGCCAATCATCACTAGTAAAAGTATATTTTACATCTTGTAACCTGTTTTTTTTCAGAAAGAAACCCATAAGAGGGGTACATCCTTTGACTTTATATGATTTTAAACTTCTATCTGTAAGTCTCTGCATATTCATAAGATGATGAATGGCTGGTTCATTTTTAAACATGCTATCTATCTGGTAAGATTGTTTTGTAATCTCCATTTTGTTCTTGAAAATGAATACTCCTATTATAAGAGACATAGCGCTCACAAAAGTGATAAGAATCACAAAATATCCATACCTAATTCTATCAAACATGTTGTCCACATTAATGATCTTTTTGATAAACAAATAAGAACCAAATCCTAAGACAATGGCAGAAAATACTATAAACATGGTGAATAGAATTATTGTTATTGTGTTTTTCATGTTTTTTTCACTATTCAACAGGTCCCTAGCATTTTGTTGTTGTAGAAGCTGTTCTGACAAAAAAGATAAAAAACCATAGACCGCTGCTTTAGGAGCAGATTTGTCTGGTAGTGGTATGTCTGTCAATGCCTCTAAATAAACACGGTCACCATATTTTTTATTCAATTGCTCAATTTTTGCATGTATATCATACAAAGACGATATTAAAATATGGTTGTTCATCTTTTTGTCATACTCATTATTTTCATTGTAGGATGCTTATCAGCAGTTTTGTTTTGTAAAAAACTTCTACCTAAAACAAAAGAAATTCTGGTGAAAAAAGAAGATGTATATGCCATCATGATCACTGGCAAGACAACTGAACGCATATCAAAATATGCCAAAAAGGCGGTTGAACAATTTTTTCAACAAAAAGGGAATATGCATAAACATATGATTGTCATAAATCACTCTGAACCCTCAGTAAAAGCTTTGTTACCAACTACATTACAAGAACGTGTATTTGAATACCAGTTGCATCCAACTGCTCTTTCATTAGGAGAAATGAGAAATCTTGCATTGTCTTTTGTACCTCCTGGAAAATTATGGATTACATGGGATGATGATGATATCAGACATCCTCATTTTGTATGGGGTATGTTAAGTGCCCTTAAAAAACATAAAGTTGATGCTGTAGCTTTTTGTAAAAGATATGAATACAATGTCATTACAAATTTTTCGTATATGGCTCAGTTAGAGAGTGGGTTTCCTATCATAATGTGCAAATCATCTCCTTTGGTAAAATACAGTGATTTATCAACAATGGAGGATCTAAATATTACTACACGTCTTGTTAAAGAAGGACTTACTGTACATATTATTCGTAATAATCCACCTCAATGGTATATTAGGTTAGTTCATGATGACAACACATCTTTATATGTTAATAAAAAGAAAGAAAAAGTCTATAAAGGTGCACTTAATGCAAAATATAAAGAGTTTGACATTCCCAAATCAGAACAAAAATGGGTCAAGAACTTACTTTTTTAGATATTGAATATCAAGAATGAGAATCATAATCCTCTTGCTTGGAATAGGGACAGTGATAACAGTTGCATTGATTTTACTGTCATCTCTGCTTAATAAAAAAAATGACAAAGAAAATTTCAGAGATAAAAGACTTTTTTCAGTGTCTCCACCTTCGCACAGAGATAATTCATTTGCCCCTCTAGTGCATGGCAATATTAACGTCTATCTTATTAACATGCGTAAAAACATGGATAGATATAAACGATTCAGAGAAACCTTTGCCAAATCTGATTTGAAGGATGTTGTATTTACACGTATTGAAGGAGTTAATGGAAGAGCCTTGGATTTAAGAAAATATATGAAACCTTCCGTTTACAAAGATTTGTTGGAATCAGAAAAAAATGGTTACAGAAAACATCATTACCAATTGACACGTGGTGCAGTTGGATGTTATCTGGCTCACATGAACTGTTATTATGCTATAAGACAACAAGCTGCTGATTATGCATTAATTATGGAAGATGATGTTCGTATTATGAAACCAGAATCTCTCTTTCAAGATATTCAAGAAATGGCTGAACAAATCCCTACTGATTGGGACATCCTGTTATTAGGATGTGTATGTTTTGTATGTGGTAAGTTCCGCAAATACTATGATGTCAATCGCTATTTCTTAATGCATGGATATTTAATCAAAAAAACTTCAGCTGAAAAAATAATTCATTTGCTAGAAAAAGAACCCATTGATCAACAAATAGATGCCAAATTTAGTGATTTGGCAGAAAAAGAACTTCTCAAGATATATTGTTTGAGAGATAAATTAACCGTACAATGGGATATGGGAACTAATATTCAAATCCCTGTAAAAAATATTCAAGGAATTAATCCATTTGATTCAATGAATAATTTATAATTTGTATCTAATATTTTCCTATTCAACGCAATGCATCTCTTGCTAATTTATCTGCCATTGCATTTCC
>Ga0136595_1000267_pt1 | contig 17075 bp, 23 predicted proteins | sample AntCluMetagen397_FD_104789 | JGI IMG/M metagenome (GOLD analysis project Ga0136595, IMG submission 104789) | Saline lake microbial communities from Club Lake, Antarctica - Metagenome TFF #397 | ecosystem: Environmental > Aquatic > Non-marine Saline and Alkaline > Saline | place: Antarctica: Club...
AGCCAAGCGAGGCAGCCGGCCCGTCGACCGACAGTGTCGAAGAAACTGCCCCCAATATCGAGACTACTGAGACGCTTGACGAATCAGAAATCGACGAATCTGAGGACGTCGACGAGACGGCGGACCCCGACTCAGTCGACGAATCCGAAGACACCAGTGCTCCAGTAAAGAGTATCAAGGGCATCGGACCAGCCTACTCGGATCGTCTCAACGATGTCGGAATCACCTCGGTTGCAGAACTTGCTGCGGCCGATGCCGAGACGTTAAGTGAGGAGGTCGACGTTTCTCCGAAAATCGTCGGCGACTGGATCGACCGCGCCGCAAACCAGTAGGGCCTCGTTCTGTTCTTTTCGCCGGCCAACAAAACGCGAAACTGTTACCCGCTGGGGGCGACTCTCATCGCACATGCGAACACCGACCGTCGTCACCGACCGGGCAACCTTTCGGTCGGTGGCTGCCGACGCGCCACCGAGTGCGCGTATTCCAGTCGAGGTCCAAATCGACGTCAGGGACCCCTTCGACGCCTACCGAAAGGCCCGCGATGGCCCCGGTGGCGTCTTCTTGGAGACGACGGGCGGCCAGTCAGGCTGGGGGTATTTTGCCACAGAACCGGTCGACCGACTCACCGTTTCTCCCTCGGCTGTCGTTGCCGATCCCGATTCTACTGCCGCCACGAGCGCGATGGGCGACTACCAACGCGACACCCCATCGCTGGCCGCCCTTGACGGCCTCCTCTCGGGGGAAACGCTCGTCCGTGGCCCCTGCTCGGTTCCCTACCCTTGCGGCGCGTTCGGCTGGCTCTCCTACGATATCGCCCGCGAACTCGAAGATCTCCCCGGTGAGGCCGTCGATGACCGCCAACTCCCACGAGCGCAGATCGGCGTCTACGACTGTGTGGCCGCGTGGTCCGAACCACGCGAGGATTCAGTGACGCTACACGTTACCTGCTGTCCGAAACTCCCCGATACGGCACAGATCGACGAGTCGACACTCGACGAGATCTACGATGACGCACTTAATCGGGCGACAGAGCTTGCGAGAGCCGCTGTCGGCGGTGACCCTGACGTGGGTGCGCCGCCAGTCGACGCTACCGAAGCGGAGTTCGAGAGTGACTGTGGCCGAGCGGCGTTTGCCGACCGAGTCCGCCAGATCAAACAGTATATCCGCGACGGCGATACGTTTCAGGCGAACCTCTCGCAGTGCCTGACCGCGCCCGCTGCAGTCCACCCCGTCGAAGCCTACGACGCCCTCCGGCGGGTCAATCCCGCGCCTTACTCCGGTCTCCTAGAATTCTCGGGTCGTGGCAAGAATCGGTGGAGTGGGCTTGACCTCGTTAGTGCCAGCCCCGAACTCCTATTAGAGCGTGATGGCGACCAGCTACTGACCGAGCCTATCGCTGGAACGCGCTCCCGTGGTCGGACGCCAGAGGCTGATAAAGCGTTCGAGACGGATCTTAGATCGAACGACAAGGAACGGGCCGAACACGCGATGTTGGTCGACCTCGAACGCAACGATCTGGGAAAAGTAAGTACGTTCGGCACCGTCGACGTCAGCGAGTACCGGCGTGTCGACCGCTACTCGGAAGTCATGCATCTCGTCTCGGTCGTGGAGGGTCGACTCCGCGAGGATCGGTCGCTGGCCGACGCTATCGCCGCCACCTTTCCCGGCGGGACGATCACCGGCGCACCGAAACCGCGGACGATGGAAATCATCGACGAACTGGAGCCGACCCAGCGCGGTCCCTACACCGGAAGCATGGCGATGTTCGGATTCGATGGGCGGGCAACCCTCAATATAATTATTCGGACCCTAACGCGGCACGACGACCGCTATCGGCTCCGTGTCGGCGCGGGGATCGTCCACGATTCCGAGCCCGACGCCGAGTACGACGAAACGATGGCCAAGGGTCGAGCGCTTGTCACCGCGATTGATGAGGCGCTGACCGCTGGCCGCATGACAATCGAGGAGGCCGCGGAATGACCGCGGCTGAATCGGAGCCACAGCAAGAGCGTGCGGCGGGAGGTGTGGCTGGCAACGTCGACGGTGGTCCCCGAATCCTCGTGATCGACAACTACGATTCGTTCGTCTACAATCTCGTCCAGTACGTCGGCGAGTTTGCCGGCGAGGTGGCCGTCCGGCGCAACGACATGGTCGACCTCGATTGGATTCGTCGACTCGATCCGGATGGAATCGTCCTTTCTCCGGGTCCCGGCACCCCCCAGTCAGCGGGAATTTCGATGGACGTGTTCGACCTCGAGTGCCCGATATTCGGCGTCTGTCTCGGCCATCAAGCGATGTGTGCGGCCCTCGGTGCGCCGGTGGGCCACGCGCCGGATGTCGTCCACGGCAAACCCTCGTCGATCAGCCACGACGGCCAAGGGTTGTTCGAGGGCCTCCCTGAGAGCCTTCGGGTCGGCCGGTATCACTCGCTGTGTGTCGACCGCGAGGACCTACCCGACGAACTGATCGAAACCGCCCATACCGTCGACGAACGCGAGGTCGTCATGGGGGTCCGCCACCGCGAGAAACCCCAGTTCGGCGTCCAGTTCCACCCCGAGAGCATTCTCACCGACGACGGGAAACGGATGGTCGAAAACTTCGTCCATCGGTGTGAGGAGGCCAGCGATGAGTGATCAAGGGCTGTTGTATCACGTCGACGGCGACCTCGTCCCAGCTTCGGAGGCGACCGTCAACGTCCGGGATCGCGGCTTTTTATACGGCGATGCGGCCTTTGAGACGATGCGGGCCTACGGCGGCAAGGTTTTTGAGTGGAATGCCCACATGGATCGGCTCCGAGAGACCTGCGAAGTGCTCGACTTTGACCATGGACTGAGTGACGCGGAGCTTCGAGAGCGAGTCGACGACACCCTCGCGGCAAACGAGTTAGCCGAAGCCTACGTCCGGCTTTCAATCACTCGTGGTGTCCAACCGGGGAAACTGACTCCAGATACCGAGGTCGACCCGACGGTCGTGGTCATCGTCAGTCAACTCCCCCGCGGCGGCCGCGGTGATGAGTCCGTGTGGGACGGCCCGGCAACCCTCCAGACAGTCAAAACCAAGCGCGTCCCCGACGAGTCGATTCCATCTCAGGCAAAGACGCACAACTATCTCAACGGCATTTTGGCTCGGCTCGAACTCCGGGTGAGCGATGCCGACGAGGCCGTGATGGTTGACGTCGATGGCCACGTCACCGAGGGCGCGACAAGTAACCTGTTTTTTGTTCGGGACAACGCGCTCCGAACCCCGAGTCTCGATGGCCCGGTGCTGCCGGGGATCACGCGACGGGTTGTCCTTGAGTTGGCCGCCGAGGAGGGGATTCCAGTCGAAGAAGGCCAGTATACGCCCGAGGAGATCCGAAACGCTGACGAGGTGTTTCTGACCAACTCGACGTGGGAGATCCGACCCGTCGAGACCGTCGACGGGCTCTCAGTCGGTGACGACGAGGACGACGGGTCGACCGAGACGGCTGCTGGACCGGTGACGACGCTGTTGTCGCGGCTGTTCGACGCCCGCGTTGAGTCGACCCACTACGAGTGATGTGGTTTCGGTACCGGATCTCAATTCCTGAATGATTATACAGTCGTCTGATAGTTAGTTCGGTATGAGTCTCCGTTCATCGGTCTGGCCACCGACTCAGCGACAGCGAGTCGGCGTTGGTTTGCTGATCGCGTTTCTGCTGCTCTCGAATCCGTTGTATCTCCCGCTGCTCAATCTCGATCTCTCATCACACACCTACTCCGTTGAACCAGTAACGGTCGAAAACGATGCCATCGAGGTTGCTGGTGACTCACTGTGGGACCAGTCAGTCGACGGAGTCGCCTGTTCCGGTTTGCGTCCGACTGCGGCGTGTGTCTCCGAACGGGAACGCATTCAACAGGGCGATCTCGAACTCAATATCACTGAGACGCCGGTTCAAATCGAAACACGGTACGCATACCATCCGATAGACGGTCGGCCAGCCTACTACCGACGTACTGTCGACGATTCGATCCTCCCGAAGACGCTTCTGTTGGAGCCAGTCGCTCCCGAAACGGTCGTCGAATCGCTCGCTGTCTCGCCGGATCAGATTTCGTTCCGTGGCCGGCTCGCGCTGACTTTCGGTTGGATACAGACTGATCGACCGCTCCGGGATGCAAACCGACTCATCGACACCGATGATGGATATATGATGGTGGTTGAGACGCGGAGGCGGAGCCTCAGCAGTGGGGATACTGTGGAAGCACTCATCTCTGCGGTTCTGGTTGCCCTCGGCCTTCTACTCTTCGGGAAAACCTACAGACAGCTTCCAGTCAAGTGGTGAACCCAATTCTTATTACCATTACTTGTGCTCTCGTCGGACCGATCTCGAAACATACTATTAAAAACTCACAGTCGACTTCCTTTCACAATGAGTTCCGCGAGCCGAATTACGTCGGTCGACGAAGTTCCCGAGGAGACGACCTTTCTATTCCGAGTGCAACCAGTCGACGGCGACGAACAGAAGGAGGCCATCTTAGTCCGGGACGACGAGGGCATCATCAGCTGGCTCAACTACTGCCAGCATTACACCCACATCAAACTCGACAAAGGCTCGGGGGCCGAGCTCCGCAACGGCGAAGTGGTCTGTACGAATCACGGCGCGTACTTCGAGGTCGACAGCGGTCGGTGTTCGTTTGGCCCGTGTGAGGGTGCGTTCTTGAATGAGATCGATATTGAGGTCGAAGATGGCGAGGTGTATCTGGTCGACGTCGACTACGAGTTTGTTGGAATCGGTGAGATCGAAACTGCAGACGACGATCTGGGCTCGAAATCGAACTACAAGTTCTAAGCTCGGGAGCCGATCTGAAATAGCGGAAAGTAGATATCAACTACCCCTCCCTATTCGCTCGGGGTCAGGCCCGCTGGCTTTGTTGTGGGGAGGGCTTGTCCGTGGACTCGGCTGGGTATGGTGTGAATCCCTGATCTGGGCTCACTGTCCCGGATTTCAGGGCGTATTGACTGACGCCCCTCCGACACGAAGACTGTTGCTCGCGTCGGAGATACATTTCGGCAACATTCTTGGCTGCATTGTAATCGGCGTGGTTTCGCGTTTCACAGTTCTGACAGTCGAATCTGTCGCGGCTTGGCCGGTTAGCGCCGTGAACGAATCCACATTCGGCGCATCGTTTTGATGTGTTTTTCGGGCTCGTCGTATCGACAAATAATCCTTCACTTTCGGCTTTGTACTGGACATATTGATACAGCCGATCAAATGCCCATTTCGAGTGCCATGCCGCATTCGGCAACCGCCTTCGGATACCGTCCAACTCCTCAAACACGATACCGTCGCAGTCGTAGTTGAGTGCTTCCTGGAGTATTCCGTTGGCGACTGCGTGCAAGACGTGAGTTACGTACTCGGTTTCTCGACCACGCATGGATTCGAGCGTTCGGTGTGCGTTCCGAGATCCATGCTCTTGGAGATCGGTACGGACTCGCTTGAACTCCCGACGGTCGTGATTCAGTTGTCCAGCCGAAAAGAATCGCGCCGTGCTGGTGACTGCGATTTCGTTCACACCGAGGTCGACCCCGAGAACCGTTCCGTTCTCGGTTGTCTCTGTTTTATCGGCATGTGGTCTGTGTTTGCGGAATCCGAGGTGTAAGTACCACTCTCCGTTGCGATAATGGAGCGTCGACTGCGTCGATTCCCACGCCTCCGAAGAAACATACTGATGTTGGTAGCCATCGTCGTCATCGGGGAGAACGAGGTCAGCCCGCACCCGTGAATGGTTGCCATGGGTAGTCAGTGACACCGCTTCTTTTTCGGGAAAGACTGTCATCGTCCGGCTGTCGTAGGTGATCGTCGGACTCGTATACGTGGGTTTTCCGGCTTTTCTCCCATCTCGACGGCATGAGATACAGGACTTGATGTTGTCGGCGGCCTGATGACAGGCGAGAATCGCATGCTGACTTCCAAGCGTGGTTTGCTCGCGAATGTCGTCGTAAGCGAGTTGCTGCACGTCTGACTTGGAGTGACAACACTCCCATGCCTTGTCCGACGCGATCTGACACCCTTCTTTCCATTCGCTGATCGTTTCGCGGAGCAGTGACTCATCGGTCGGAGACACTGAGAGGCGTGTGATAGCAGTTCTGCGACAGTATTCGTCGCCCGACACAGTTCTACATAAATCATTACAGCCAATTAATGGTTTTCAGATGTCATTTATTCTTATAAAATCCAGTATATGATACTGCACAGAGGAGGTTAACCGGTTAGTTTCAAGTGAAATTGTAAAAAATATAGCGGGAGGAAGATTTGAACTTCCGATCTCCGGGTTATGAGCCCGGCGGAATCTCCTGGCTATCCCATCCCGCTATCATGTCGAAGGCCACAGTTACGGTTAAGGGTTATGATTCAAGCGCCGTATGGCAGTTTTGACCGAGTCACAAGCTCCCACGAACGCGCACTCGTTGCCTGTCGACCACACAATCGATACCCATTACTGACACCGTGAGTGAGCCGAGATAGATGTCGACTGAGCACCGGTGGTCCTGGATCATACTGCGGCTCAAACGGCTGCTTCCAGGAGTCGGTGTCCTCTGTATTGGGGCGATACTCGCACGAGCTATCGCCTCTGTTACTGGCGTTACTGCGCTGCTTGTCGCAATCGCACTCGGAGCGATCCTCGTCAACGGGCCTGGCGTTCCGGACCGATTGCTTCCGGGGCTTGCAACGCACAATATCTGGCTCGGTGCCGGAATCGTGCTGATGGGTGCCTCGCTCACGCTAGAGACTGTTCGTGAGGCAGGTCTCGTCGTTCTTGTGGTTGTTGTGGCGGTAGCTGTCCTCACCATTGTCGGTATCGAGATTCTCTCACGGAGCGTGTTCGGTCTCGACGACAAGCTGGGATCGCTGCTTGCGGCGGGGGCTGGGATCTGTGGCGTCTCGGCGGTCGTCGCGGTGGGTGGTGCTGTGCGCGCACGGGAAACACAGATCGCCTATGCGGCGGCCACGGTGCTACTGTTTGATGCGGTGACACTCGTTGTCTACCCGATTGCTGGCGAACTGCTCGGCCTCTCGGATGTCGTCTTCGGCATCTGGGCCGGTGTCAGCATGTTCTCGACGGGACCGGTTGTCGCCGTCGGCTTCGCCTACTCGGAGGTTGCCGGACAGTGGGCGACGCTGACGAAACTCACTCGCAACGCGCTGATCGGATTCGTCGTCCTTGGCTACGCAGCCTACTATACACGGGCAGAAACGGAAGGTCGACTCTCCGTGCGGACGCTCTGGGAGGAGTTTCCGACGTTCGTGCTCGGATTTATCGCCCTCTCGATTGTCGGGAGTCTCGGCATTCTCTCACCAGCACAGCTTACTACCATCGACACCGCCTACAGCTGGCTGTTCAGTGTTGCCTTCGTCGGCCTCGGCACCGAAATCGATCTCGGGAAGCTCCGAAACACGGGGATCCGACCTGTCGTGGTCGTGCTGGTGTCGCTGACTATCGGGAGTGTGCTGTCGCTGGCAGTGCTGACGATACTATTCTGAAAAACCGTTCTGCCGAGTCATGTCGACGAATACCGCGCGCAGAAGCGCGATCAGGCCAGCGCTGAACCGTAGTTAGACAGAGAGTTCGCTGCGGGCTTTGACGACATCGAGGGCGTCGGCGTCGATGGTGTCGACCTCCAGCCAGTGTGGGACGTAGGACCGTTTTTCGTAGGTTTCGTGTTCGTCTTCGGTGCCGATGGTACACCACAGCTGGACTTCGTCAGGGCCGTGCCAGTCGCCCTGTCGCTGGATGCCGAAACAGATCTGTTCGTCCCCATCGTAGTTGATGATCGCGCCCTTGCGGATGCCGGGGTCCCCCTTGACGATGAGCTGTTGCATGTCTCCGAGTTCGACTGGTTACCGCTTAATGGCTTCGGAAACTGCCCTCCAGATCGGCGCGTGTATGCCATCGCATCCCACAAAATCAGCCGGAGGCCGACGCCTTCGAACCAAACGGGTTTTAACGGGCCATACCAAACCACCGCCAAGGTAGATCTCACTATGGAAATGCCACGCCGAATGAATACGTACTGTCCGCACTGTGACTCCCATCAAGAACACGAAGTCGAGAAGGTCCGAACGGGCCGCTCGACGGGGATGAAGAAGGTCCAGGATCGGCAGCGACGCCGCGCCAAGTCGACCATCGGGAACGCAGGCAAGTTCTCGAAGGTGCCGGGTGGCGACAAACCAACGAAGAAGACGAACCTCACCTACCGCTGCAGTGACTGCGGCAAGGCCCACATGCGCAAAGGATGGCGTGCTGGCCGACTTACATTCCAGGAATAACAATGGCAGGAACATACGTCCGCGTGAAATGTAGTGATTGCGAGAACGAACAGATCGTCTTCGGCAAGGCCGCCACCACCGTTAGCTGTGCGGTCTGCGGGACGACCCTCGCAGTGCCAACCGGCGGCATGGCCGAAATCGATCACGAAATCGTCGAGACTGTCGAAGCTCGATAATTTCTCCCCGACTGAAGGAACTTACATACCAAATGAAATACAGTGGCTGGCCCGAGACGGGCGACCTCGTCGTCGGTAAAGTCGACGAAATCACCGATTTCGGGGTCTTCGTCGACCTCGATGAGTACGAGAACAAACGCGGGCTCGCCCACATCAGCGAGGTCGCATCCGGCTGGATCAAAAATGTCCGCGACCACGTCCGCGTTGGACAGACGGTCGTTGCCAAGGTGCTCGACGTCAACGAGAGCTCCCAGCAGATCGATCTCTCGATCAAGGACGTCAACGAACACCAGCGCAAAGAGAAGATCCAGGAGTGGAAAAACGAGCAGAAGGCCGACAACTGGATGCTGCTTGCGCTCGGCGAGGAGGTCGACGACGAGACCTACGGTGCGGTCGCAAACGGCCTGCTCGCGGAGTACGAATCGCTGTACGACGCCTTCGAGCAGGCGGCAATCCACGGCGGAGAGGCGCTCGAAGACACCGATCTTAGCGACGAGGAGATCGAGTCTATCGTCGAGACCGCCCGCGAGAACGTCTCGGTCCCGTACGTCAACGTTACCGGCTATGTCGACCTCGAATGTCCGGCTCCTGACGGCGTCGACGTCGTCAAAGAGGCGCTGAAGGCCGCCGAAGGCAACGGCGAGATCCCCAACGAGATCGAACTCTCGGTGTCCTACGTTGGCTCGCCGGAGTACCGGATCAAGGTCCGTGCGCCGGACTACAAAACCGCCGAGCGAGAGCTCGAATCGAGTGCTGACCGCGCCAAAGAAGCCATCGAGGCTGCCGGTGGTTCGGGACACTACCACCGCGAGCGCAGCGAAGAAGACGAGTAGGACGAGTCGCGATGAAATCCGATATTCGTGTCTGTGCGGACTGGGAGTCCGAACATGACCGCCCCGTCTACAGTCTCGGTGATTCCTGCCCGGACTGTGGCGGGTCGACCGAAAACAGCGCACCAGCGCCGTTCAGCCCTGAGGACCCCTACGGTGAGTACCGACGGTCTCTTAAGCGGCGCGAACGCGAATAACTCCATGGACGACATCGATATCGAACACGTTGCGGAGCGTTCTCTCTCCGATCCCGTTCTTATCGAAGGATTGCCGGGTGTCGGTCACATCGGCAAACTCGTCGCCGAACACCTCGTCGAGGAGTTCGACAGCGAGTGTGTTCGCCGCGTCTACGCCGACGAGTTCCCCCCACAGGTAACGGTCGACGACGAGGGCGTGACCGAGCTCACCGCGGCCGAATTCCACGGTATTCAGACGCCCAGACAGTCCGGATCTCCTCGTACTGACAGGTGACCATCAGGCCTCGACAAACGCTGGCCACTACAAACTCACTTCGGCGTTTCTCGACGTTGCCGAGAGCTTCGGCGTCGACCACGCCTATGCGCTCGGCGGCGTCCCCACCGGCGAACTCGTCGAGGAATACACGGTGCTGGGAGCCGTGACGAACGCAGATCTCAAAGAGACTTTGGAGGCCGCCGATGTCGAGTTCCGTGCCGACGAGCCTGCCGGCGGCATTGTCGGTGTTAGTGGCCTCCTACTCGGACTCGGCGAGCGACGTGGCGTGAATGCCACGTGTTTGATGGGCGAAACCAGCGGCTATCTGGTCGACCCGAAAAGCGCACAGGCTGTTCTTGAAGTCCTCCAAGAGGTCATCGGTTTCGAGGTCGACTTTAGCTCCCTCGAAGACCGCGCCGAGGAGATGGAGGAAGTCGTCGGCAAGATACAGGAGATGCAGTCCCAACAACAACAGCAGGTGATGGGCGACGACGATCTCCGATATATCGGCTGACTACTCCTCGTATTCTCTCATTACCGTTCCGGTAGCCGTCGACTATGTCTCCCTGTTGTATCGGCACACGCACCGACTAGTCAGGCGTGTAGTCACACCAACCGAGGAGTGAGCCAAGCTTTTACCACTCTCAGTGCGACCCACCGGTATGACCACTGTCCGAATCGCTGGTGTCGGGCTGACTCCGTTCGGTGCCCATGGTGACCGTGCTGGCCGGGAGCTGTTTGCGGCGGCCGCGCTGGCGGCCTTCGAGGACGCTGGCGTCGACCGCGATGCGGTCGACCAGCTCAACTACGGCAACTTCATCGGTGCCCTCGCCGAGCATCAGGGCCATCAGGCCCCGCTGATGGCCGAAGCCGCCGGACTCAGCTGTCCGGCCACTCGCTACGAGGAGGCCTGTGCTTCAGCCGGTGTCGCTGTCCGGGAGGCTGTCCGGTCGATTCGCTCCGGCGAGGCCGATGTGATTCTCGCCGGCGGGATGGAGCGAATGACGACTCTCGACACCGGTCAGGCGACCGCCGCGCTGGCGATTGCGGCCGACGAACTGTACGAGGTTCGGGCTGGCGTCACCTTCCCAAGCGCCTACGCGTTGATGGCACGGGCCTACTTCGACCGATTCGGCGGCGAACGCGAGGATCTAGCCCACATTGCGGTCAAAAACCACGCCAACGCACTGGAAAACGAGTACGCCCAGTATCAAAAGGAGATCAGCGTCGACCAAGCCCTCGATAGTCCACCTGTCGCCTCCCCGCTCCACCTGTATGATGCCTGTCCGATCACAGATGGTGCGAGTGCTATCCTTCTGGTCTCCGAGGAGTATGCCGAGGAACACGGCGTCGAGGCTCCGGTGTCGATCACCGGCAGCGGACAGGGCGGCGACAATCTCGCTCTCCAAGACCGCCAGCAGATGGCCCAGACGCCGGCAACCGAAATTGCCGCCGAGGAGGCGTATGCCGATGCCGAAATCACGGCCCAAGACGTCGACTTCGCGGAGGTTCACGACTGCTTTACCATCGCCGAAGTACTGGCAATCGAGGGTCTCGGGCTGTTCGAGCCGGGCGAGGGAATCTCCGCAGCGCGCGAGGGACAAACGACCCCCGACGGCGAGACACCGATCAACCTCTCAGGCGGCCTGAAAGCCAAGGGCCATCCGGTCGGCGCGACCGGCGGGAGTCAGATCGCCGAGATCACCCGTCTGCTCCGTGGTGACCATCCGAACAGTGACGCCGTCGACGACGCCACTGTCGGTGTCAGCCACAACGCGGGCGGGACGGTTGCCAGCGCAGTTGTTCACGTTCTGGAGGTCGACCAATGACTGACCACGCGGCACCAACCGACGAGCTACAGCCAGCCACCTACGACGAGTGGCTCGACGCCATCGACGCCGGGGAGGGGTTCTATCTGGAATCACCCGAGGGCCATGGTTCGCTGCCGCCACGGCGGGTCTGTCCCCATTCGGGGTCGACCGACCTCTCCGAGGAGCCGCTGCCCGAGACCGGCAACATAGACACCTACACCGTCGTCCACGTCGCCGCCGAGAAGTTTGCCGACGATACGCCGTACGTGAGTGCGATTGTCGACTTCGGTCCGGTCGCACTCACTGGGATCGTTCGCGGCGTCGACCACGAGACAGTCGACACAGGCGACGAGGTCGGGGTCACTGTCGAAACCCGAGACACAACTGAGGACCGACTCGTCGTCTTCCGGCCTGCCTGAGTTAGTTTGCGGTTGTGTCAGTCGAGGCCACCGCACTATCGGCGTCGATCCAGTTGTCGACGACTGCGAGGAACTCTGCGGGGAACTCGACGTGCGGCAGAAGATATGCCTGATCGAAGACGACGAGCGTCGCATCCGCCTCGTCGGCGAGTTCCCGGCCCTCCGAGAGCGGTGTGATGTCGGCGTCTCGGCCCCAGACGATTGTCGTCGACACGTCGAGGGACTGAATCGCCGCCGCGAGATCGATGTCGCTGTTGAGGTAGCCACTGATAAACGAGGCCGGAGCGAACCGAGCGTTCGACTGGTGGGCCGTCTGCCACTCATAATCCTGCCATGCTTCGGTCACCTTCGTTGGATCGTAGTAGCCGTGGTCGGCGTTGAAATACCGGATCGAGGGTTTCGACGCGATGAGATTGTACAGTCCCTCGCCGATCACAGGGGCGCGAATCAACTCCCGGAGCCACTGCTTCGGTGGCTCGGGACCGGCGATGGCGGTCGGACAGATACAGAGCAAATCGCTGATTGCGTGGTCACTGCGGCCCTCGGTCAGTGCGGCCAGCGTGTAGGCACACGTCAGCGAGGAGGCGATGACTGCAGGCGACTCAAACTCGGCGAGAAAATCGTCGACGAACTCGGTATATAAGGTCGAAGAGTAGTTGAGCGGTGGGCGGTCGGAGCGTCCAAAGCCGGGGAGATCAGGGGCAATGACGTGGTACTCCTCGGCGAGGTCGGCGAACACCTCGCGGAACTCGCCGCTGGAGGCCGCAGCGTTGATTCCGTGAAGCAAGACGAGGTTCGGATCGTCGGGGTCGCCAGCCTCGGTGTAGGCGACGTCCATGCCACGCCACCGATACTGATTCTGGTTGCCATCGAGTGCTGGTGGTAGCTCCCCAGCGCGAGCACGGAGTCGACGGTTGAGCGCGACGAGGCCACCGACGCCAGCGAGAGCCGAGCCGAGTAGTTTTCGAACTGACATACCCCTAGTTGGGCGAGGATGAATGTAGTAATTTGTGGGACAAACAGTCGTCGTTCCGCTCTGGAAGTTAGTTAGCCGTCTGGGCGTAGGCCGAATCCAACCGCTCGATGAGGTCGCCGATTGGGAGCTGAATCCCGAGTCGACGGGCTGCAAATGCAACCGGCAGCAGGAGGATACCGAACATGACGGTGAGCTGGTACAGGGCAAACACGGTGAAACGCGTAACCGATTCAATCATAACCGTACCTGTGTGGCTCTGCCCCTCCTATATAAATGTGCCTCCTGGGCAGGTCCAGCCACCCCTCCGCTGTCTTGCGATTCAACTAGAAATGTTCGAACTGCAAGTTGCATAGTGCATCCTCGGGATGTCGGGTGTAAACAGCGTGGCTAACCCGAGAGGTAGCCATAACTTATGGGAATCTAGTGGCTTCCTTGCGCCTATTTGTGGCGGTGACTGTCGTGTCGACTGACAGCGCGTGTCGTGGCGCAACCGAACCACAAGACACGAAACCCCAGAGCCCCCAGCCTCTACAATGAGTAACTATCTCGTTGCGATGGAGGCGGCGTGGTTGGTGCGCGATGTCGAGGATATTGACGATGCTATCGGGGTCGCGGTGAGCTCTGCGGGCAAGCGGCTCAACGAGAAGGGCAAGGAGTACGTCGACGTCGAGGTCGGCGTCACCGGCTGTCCGGCCTGCGGCGAACCGTTTGACTCGGGATTCATTGCGGCCGACACCGCCCTCATCGGTCTCCTGCTGGAGATCGACATCTTCAATGCCGACAGCGTCGAACACGCCTCCCGAATCGCCAAAAGCGAAGTCGGCGGTGCGCTCCGTGACGTCCCACTGTCGGTGATCGACGTCATAGAGACCGACCCCGACGAAGACGACGACCAGTAACGCGGCTTGCTGCTGAGAACCTACCAGTAACGACCAGTCCGGTCGGTTCAGCCGACCGTCGACTGCCTCTGACGAAAGCTTTTCAAATAACTTCGAGTAATAGGCGGTATGGAACTGCCGACGCCACAGGATCTCAGGGAGCGACGGACCGCCCTTGGGCTCACTCAGAGTTCGCTCGCCGAGTCGGCTGGCGTCTCCCAGCCGTTGATCGCGCGGATAGAGGGTGGGGATGTCGACCCGCGGCTGTCGACGCTCCGCCGGATCGTCAACGCCTTAGATGAGGCCGAAGGCGAAGTCGTCCGCGCCGCGGATCTAATGCACGAAGCCGTGATCAACGTCGCGCCCGACGACTCGGTTCGGGAGGCTATCGAGACGATGAAGGCCGAAGCCTACTCCCAGTTGCCGGTCCTCCAGAGCGGGATCCCGGTCGGTTCGATCAGCCAAAGCGACGTGATTCGGGCCGGTGAAGACGTGGGTGATCACCCCGTGAGTGAGGTCATGAGCGAGTCGTTCCCCACGGTGGCGACCGATTCGACCGTCGACGAGATCCGGAACCTGCTGGAACACTACAAGGCAGTCATGGTCACCGAGGGCGGCGAGACGGTCGGCATCATTACCGAAGCCGATATTGCGGCCCAACTCTCCTAACTCAGTTCGACCCGTCGCCGTATGCGACGCCACCACAGCCCATGGCGGTGCCGAAGGACAATCTCTTTTAGCCGGACCCCAAGAGAGGTAGTATGTTACTAACCGTCTCTGGGCCGCCCGGCAGCGGCAAGAGCACGAACGCCGCTGCACTCGCCGAGCGATTCGGGCTTGCGCACGTCAGCGGCGGCGATATTTTTCGGGAGCTTGCCGACGAGCGGGGCTACACCCCCGTCGAGTTCAACGAGTTGGCCGAAGAGGACGAACAGATCGACCGCGATCTCGACCGTCGACTCCGAGAGATCGCCCTCGAACGCGACGATCTCCTTCTCGAGTCTCGCCTCGCTGGCTGGTTGGCCGCCGATCACGCCGATATCAAGATCTGGCTCGATGCCCCTCGGACGGTTCGCGCCGAGCGCATCGCCGACCGCGAGGATAAACCGGTTGAGGTCGCCCGCCAAGAGACAACACGCCGCGAAAACAGCGAGGCCCTCCGGTATAAGGAGTACTACAACATCGATATTGCGGATCTCACGATCTACGACATCACCTGCAACACGGCTCGTTGGGGACCGAAATCGATGCAGAAAACGCTCGCTACCGCCGTCGAGTCCTACGACTACGACACCGACGAGGGCAAAGAGCCAGTCGAAGGCGTCGTCTACGATTTCTAACTATGACAGGTCGACTTCTCACTGATGACTGATCTGCTTCGTGCCCCGCCCGAGGAGCGTTCGGCCGCTGAACTGCTTTCGTTTGGTGTCGTCAACCTCGACAAGCCCGCCGGTCCGTCGGCCCACCAGGTCGCTGGCTGGGTCCGAGATCTCACAGCGGAGGCTGTCGCAGACCTCGATCCCGATATGCCACCTGTCGACCGTGCGGCCCACGCCGGAACCCTCGACCCGAAAGTTACTGGCTGCCTACCGATGCTCTTGGGCGATGCAACCCGGATGGCCCAAGTGTTTCTCGAAGGCCGCAAGGAGTACGTCTCGGTCCTTGAACTCCACGCACACGCCCCCACGAACCTCGAATCGGTGCTTGACGAGTTCGAGGCTCCACTGTATCAGAAACCACCGCGAAAGAGCGCAGTGAGTCGTCGACTGCGCGTTCGAGAGATCCATGAGTTGGAACTGCTCGACCTAACAGATCGACAGGCGCTGATTCGGATGCAGTGTGAGAGCGGGACGTATGTCCGAAAGCTCTGTCACGACCTCGGACTGGCTCTTGGCACTGGCGCACATATGGGGCATCTGCGGCGGACCGCGACCGACCCCTTCGACGACAGCTCGCTCGTCAACCTCCAGTCGTTCACCGACGCGCTTACCTTTGCGACAGAGGATGGATATGAGGATCTCCTGCGAGAGATCGTGCAGCCTGCCGAGCGTGCACTGAGACACCTCCCCAGTGTCGAGATCGCACCCTCCGCGGCCCGCGAGGTTGCCACCGGTGCACCGGTGTATGCACCGGGTGTGATCAGTGCCGATTCCGAGATCGATGACGGCGCGCTTGTCGCCTGTTATACGCCCGATGAGAGTGCTGTCTGTCTCGGGACGATGGTCGGCGATCCCGATGCCGAGAGTGGGACGGTCGTCGACCTCGAACGCGTGTTGGTCTGACCCTCACGCCACCAGTCAGGTGAGCCGGATTCCTCGTTCGATCCGGCAGAACACTCTTTGCTGATATGCGTGATACGTAGCATATGTCACTCGCCCGCCATGGAACCGGTCCGGCTGCGGCTTTCGACGCCTTTCTCTCACAGATCCATCCAGTGTTTATGTTGCCGCCAGTGGCCGCCTCAGCCTTTGGCGCGGTGCTGGCAGTCGACTTCGCGCTCCCCCTTGCGGTGCTCCATATGGCGACGGCCTTCTGTGCGCTGTACGTCGCTCACGTCAAAGACGGCTACGTCGACTTCCACCTTCGGGGCGAAGACGACGACCATCCGCTGTCGGCTCGCGGCTGTCGAGTCGGCCTCGTTGGAGCCTCGGCAGCGTTTTTCGCTGGCTGTGCCGCGCTCTGGTATCTAGTCGACCCGATTGCCGCCCTGATTACGGTGCCGGGGTGGCTGATTGGCTACAATCACGCCCCGCAGTTGGATCTCCACCCTGTGGGCGCGACCGCGGGCTACCCTGCAGGGATCGGCATTGCCCTGCTCGGCGGGTTCTACGTCCAGACGTCGACGCTGACGCTCCCTGTCGTCGCGTACGCGCTGGTGTTTACGACGATTCTGTGTGGGATCAAGACGGTCGACGACGCCACCGACTACGCCTACGACAAATCGATCAACAAGCGAACGGTGGCGGTGGTGCTTGGTCGACAGCGGGCCAGACAGGTGGCCCACTGGTTCATGATCGCTGGGATGGCGGCGGTGGTCCTCTTGGCAGGGCTCGGTGTCTTCCCGCCGACTGCCGCGCTCGCGCCGGTGGCGTTTGGCGCGGTGTTTGTGGTCTCGCGTCGGGCCGCCGAAAAGCAGGCGACGATGCTGCTAATTCGGGGATCGTACGTGTTTTTGGCCGTGCTCGTGGCTGCGGCGTGGTTCCAACCTCTGAGGTAGGGGTGACAACTACAGCAGGTCATTGTCG
>Ga0136595_1000363_pt1 | contig 14335 bp, 16 predicted proteins | sample AntCluMetagen397_FD_104789 | JGI IMG/M metagenome (GOLD analysis project Ga0136595, IMG submission 104789) | Saline lake microbial communities from Club Lake, Antarctica - Metagenome TFF #397 | ecosystem: Environmental > Aquatic > Non-marine Saline and Alkaline > Saline | place: Antarctica: Club...
GCAGTCAGTTTCGTATTCTGCGGACCCTTCTGGGGCATTGTTTGCCCCACATCGAGGCGTATCACACTTGATGAATGAGTCGTGTTTCCCTGGATGGTAGCGTCCCACGTCGCAACCGATGCCGGTAGTCCGTAAAAATATGCCGCTGATCACCTGGTCACACTGAAACTGATGCACACGAGATGATTCGATCTATTGAATCGTGGGCCGCCCCGAAGCCAAACCCTGACTGCTGGGCCTGTAGCAGGGACGTGTCTCGTCTGGTTCAGGGGGTATTTGGTCCGGTCGATGACGACGATCAGTTGCTCAGTGGCGAGTTTTTCGCCCAGATAGTCGAACGTCTCGTCCCACCCCTCGACACGGGGAACTCGATCGTCGAAATAGTCAGCGATCTTTTCGACGAACTTCTCGCGCTGTCGATGCTCGGCTTCGTGCGCTGCGAGGAAGTAGATATGTGGCTGATCGGCACAGAGCACTTTGAGAAGTTCCGTCTTTCCCACTCGACGGCGGCCGTAGATGACGTAGAACTCGTCACTCGAGGATTCGAACGCCGTTTTGAGGGCGTGGAGTTCCGTATCCCGATCGTAGAATGTCATACCCTAGATAATGATTACTGCAATAATGACTTACGTCTCCTGTTGCGTTCCATACTCACTCCTGCTTCCAGAACGCATCGTGGACGCAGGATAAACTGAAGATATCTGATTCAGTAAGGGTAGAAACTGCAACCAGTCAGCCCCCTTGTGGGAGGAGGCTCGCTGACCTTCTCAGCGAGAGCCACATGGCGGTACTTGCTGAATGTCGGGTGTGTGAGCGGACGGCGACGCCAGTCAGGACGTTTACCGTCCGGGTCCACGGACTGGTTGTTCCTTTCGAGAGACACAAGCGATTCGCGGTTCACTCGGCATTGGATGCTCTTACCAAGCAATCTGGTAACACAACGGCTATGAGCAACAATAGCGTACAAAAACGGCTTGCACAGACTGAACTACCGATGGGACAATGTCCAGCGACGGACAATCTACACTGGCTCGATCGACTCGACACCGGCGAGCCGCTCGAGCGGCCTGCTACTAACACTCATAAATCTGGGAGAAAACGAAAACACTCAGAAAAAGAGTACAAGGAATTCGAAGAAACTGTCCACGAACCACCTGTGGAAGTTGGTATCGGCGCGACGGCGTAGATCCCGGCGCTCGTCCAGCAGTATCTTGTCGAAACAGATGATGTCGAATACTCACTCCCGAGTTGGCGGCCGTTACTCAAAGAAGCGGGATTGAGATGGCAATACTACGCTGTAAAGCCGCCAAACCTGATGCTGACGTGCAAGAGACGTCCCGCTCGAACACAAAAAATAGCGGGAAATGGACGTCACAGGTGTCTGCATCGATCAACTCAAGAAATCTGTCCACGTAGGGCCACGTGAAGCGTGTTTCCTGCTCAGCATGCGACCATACGTCGAATTTCTGGCCAATTCGACTGGACCTTCGAACCAGTTCTTTTGCCCCTTTTCTGAACTTACAACAGCGATCGATACTGCTCTTATTCGACGATAAAAACGCACTCTCACGTAGTGCCCCGCTTCGTTTGCAGATGCGTACTCGACAGCGCCGCATTCGGATATGAGGAATCAATACTGACGTGTATGACTGTAGAACCGTATTTCAACAGATCATCCCGAGAAAAGTCCTGTTGGATAGGAGTACGCATGACTGGGCGCGTGTCCCTCACGTTAAATACGCCCGTTCGTTCTCGGAATCCTTAACTACTAACACACGGAATTTTCGATATGCACGATCTCACTGGCTTCCAGCGCGACCTGTTGTACACGATCGCCGGACAAGACGACCCACACGGCCTCGCGATCAAAGACGAACTCGAGAAGTACTACGAGAAAGAGATCCATCACGGCCGCCTCTATCCGAATCTCGACGAGGTCGTCGACAAGGGACTCGTCGAGAAAGGCGAACTCGACCAGCGGACGAATTACTACACGATCACGGCTCGCGGTCGGCGTGAACTCGAGGCTCGCCGAGAGTGGGAAGATCAGTACGTCGGCGAGTTGTTCGCTGAATTGGAGTAACGGATATAGTAGCCACTGAACGTCACTGCACACCCGATCGTACGACGGCAGCGCGGTTCGGGGCGAGCGCGGTTCGGAGCGAACGCAGTGAGCGAGAACCGCGGAGATGCGAACGGCGAGCGGAGCGAGCCGTAAGCGAACGCAGTGAGCGAGAACCGCGGGGACGCGAACGGCGAGCAAAGCGAGCCGTGAGCGAGCACCTCGAGTGAGAACCGCGGACTATGCGATCGGTGTGTAACTCGTCTCAGTTGAAACCCTATTAGATAGATACGAAACGGTGCCGATTAGTGTCTTTGCGAATTACGACGCTGTAACTTTATTCTGACCATGTTCTTCTAAGAATAATATGGAAATGCTGCGACTAGCCCCAGTAGAATTGGTGCCCATGACGGAAGACTTGAAAGTAGAATAACCATCACGAGGAGGATGTCAACAGAGCCAATCGACTGCATTCAGCCCAAACTGACGTCAAGGTACAGCATCACTATGACGCCAGCCATCACCCCGAGCGTGGCGGTCCGCTCGTAGCCACGCGTATGAGTTTCAGGGATGATTTCGTCGGAGATTACAAACAGCATTGCGCCCGCGGCGAACCCCATCGCATATGGCAGTAGTGGCTCGACAACATTAACCGCCAGTGCACCCAGCACCGCGAGCGGGATCTCAACAATCCCCGACCGCAACCCAGCGAAGACAGCATAGGAGCGACGATCTAGCCCAGCGTTGATCGCAGCCACTGAGACGGCAAGCCCTTCAGGGATATTTTGGATGCCGATTGCCAGCATCAGCGTAATTGCGTTCTCGATGTCCCCAGAGCCGAACCCGACGCCTACTGCCAGCCCCTCGGGCATATTGTGAAGCGTGATCGCTAAGATGAACAGCACGACGGGAACCAGTCGCTCGTTAGCGACTGGGAGTGACGTGCTTGGGTTGGCTTCGTCCGTTCGTCTGCGCCCGGTCAACAGATAGTGTGCGTGTGGGACGAGCCTATCGGCTTGATCCAGAAAGATGACGCCGAATACGATGCCCACCAGCGTCGGAATCGGATTTCCGCCAGAGTATTGCTCTATTCCGGGGATGATGAGACTCGTGAAGGCTGCGGCCAACATCACACCAGCTGCAAACCCGAGGGCACCATCCAGCGTCCGTTCCGACGGGTCTCGCCAGACGAACACTAACAACGCGCCGAACAAGTTGAGTCCCGCGATAACAATGCCGCCGACAAACCCCTGAATTACGGGATTTTCACCAGCGACACGAACAAATACCTCAGCTACTGAAACCATCGGTTTAGTATCTGATCCACATTCACTGTGATAAGTATCCTGTTGTTGGTCTAGATTTGTACGCCCAGATCCGTTGCAAGACTCGTCAGAACGTCACGGACGCGACCTGTTAGGGACAAGCGTCTCGATCCACCGCGGAACTGCGAGATTCCCTCTCGCAGAAAGATAGGAACCTTTGGCTTTGTTGAAATTCTAATAATAGGATTTCAACAGAGCCACTCAACCGACAACTTACGCGTTTAGGACGTATCTGACTCGTCCTCTGGTGACGGGGGACGCTGGGATAGCTCGTCAAATCGCCGTTGGGCTTGCTCAGAGCGGTCCACCGTCTCACGTTCTTCGTACGTGATGTCGATCACTTCTTCGTCCTCGAGTTCGACGCTCACTACTGCATCGACGTGACGAGCGTCTTCAGGGAGCCGCTCCGTGTCGAGGACTGCTTGGTCGACCGTGTCGCCATCGTCCTCGAGCAATACTACCGCGAGGTCGTCCTCAAACCGGTCCACGACCGCCGTATAGATTCCGTCGGGTGTCATCAGTATTCCTCCTCGAGTACGACAGTCCCGTTGTCGTTTCGTACGGTAACGGTATCGCCGCCGTTGTTCCAGACTGCACGGCCCGAATCCCAATGCAGATCACTCGATGAATCCGTTCCGTTGCCGGTGTGGAGGGTGACCTGTGCGCCCGAATCGAGCGCGAACCCGCTCGGGAACGTGTAGGTGTGACCTGCTTCATCGGCGACCGACCAGCCGTCGAGCTCGAGCGGTTGGTCGCCGGTGTTTTCGAAGACAATATACTCGTCGTTCAGGTTGTCGCTCTCGTCCCCGGCGGCGTCCTCGTGGATCGTGACGATCGACAACGCTCCCGCTTGCTCTGTCGGTTCTGTCGGCTCTGTTGGGTTGGTCTCCGTTCCGCCATCAGGCACGACTGGTGACGTCGTCGACTCCGTGATCGAGATTACCGTTCGACTCTGGAGGGCATCGTCGACACCGGGTTCGATCGGCTCCCCGTCTCGAAGTGCCAGCGGCGCAGTTGGTGCATCGCGCTGGGTCGCGACCGTGATCGCGGACCCGTTGCTCGTCAACCGGACGGTTCCATGCGTCGCCGTCCAGTAGGTGCGAATCGACTGCTGGGAAAACCGATCGAGGACCGACTCGTGGGGGTGGTCGTACTGGGAGTCGTACCCGCTCGAGACGACGGCAATGCGCGGGTCGGTCACGTCGAGAAATTCGCTCCCTGAACTCGATTGACTCCCGTGATGGCCAGCACTCAATGCCGTCGCATTGAGGCCGGCCCCGTATTCGTCCACGAGGAACTGCTCACTGGTCGTCTCCCCGTCCCCAGGAAGCAGGAAGCTCGAGCGGCCGAAGCCGAGCCGGAGGACGATACTGTTCTCGTTTCGATCTCCGTTCGCGAGATACCCCTCAGGCGGCACGAGCACTTGCGTTTCGACCCCGTCGAACGGAATCGGGTCACCCGCTCGCGTCTCGTACAACGTCACGTTGTGTTCGTCGATCGCATCCAGATATCCCGTATAGGTCTGGGACGTCGACGTGATCCCGGGATCGTACACGGTACCGATTCCGTTGCCTTCCGTCTCGAAGTAGTCGATGACGGCCTCGTGGCCGCCGATGTGATCCGCGTCGGCGTGCGTCGTCACGAGGGAGTCGATTCGATCGATATCGTGCGTTCTGAGATAGGCGAGCACGTCTTCGCCGTTGTCGGACCAGTCCCCCGAATCGATGAGCATTGTCTCGTTCGTCGGGCCGACGATCAGCGTACTCGAGCCTTGGCCTACGTTGATGAAAGTGACCGACAGGGTGCCGTTCGGACTCGCTGTTCGTTCGTCCCCTGTCTCACCCGCCGATTCAGGTGTTGGCCCTGCCGTTTCATCCGGCGACGTAGCTTCGTCACTGATCACTCCACCACACCCTGCGAGAGTGACGAGGACGACAACGGCGAGTATGCTGAGGAACCGTCTACGCATCATGGAACCCTCACAGGACGAAGAGGCATAGCTGTACCTGCTATCAACTATGGAGAACGGACCACTCTCACACGCGGTCGCTCGTAATCGCTCTGACCGTCAGCCTTCGAGGTCGTCCAAAGGTGGTCCGAATATCTACTCCACCCCACTCCACTACCGTTTTCGTCCCCTATCGGAAACCGGCCCGGTTAGCCTACGAGGCGCGTCTTTGTACCGTTCTCTCATCCGTTCAACGTCCACTCGCGATCAAACGGAACGGTGGTCGACCCCGTTTCGCGCTGTGCCCAGTGATCGAAACGAAACTCGAGGGAAGAGAGGTTAGAAGTAGAGGTCGCCGATTCGATCGGCAGTTCGCAGTGCGAGCGCTTGCCCGGTGTTGGTCGGGTTCGGGCCACCGAGTCCGTTCGCCAGCGCGGAGTGGTCCGCGACGAACAGCCTCGAGACGTTCTTCGCCTCGGCGTTCTCGTCGAGGACCTTCCCCATTCGCATCGTGGACTGCATGTGGAGCAGCAAGGGTGGCCACTCGCTGCGGTGGACGTGTTCGGCGCCGGCCTCTCGATGGATGTTCGCGGCGATACGGGCGAGCTCGTCGCGCTTCGCGTCGTCGTCCGGGTGCGGCTCGTACTTGACCTTCGGAACCGGCCCGTGCTCGTCGCTGAAGGTATTGTCCAGCGAGACGCCGTTATCCTGGCGTGGGAGGTCGTCAGTGAGAATCAGGAGCGCTTTCGTCTGTCTGTAATCAGACATCTTTCGCTTGAGATCCTCGCCGACAACGTAGCCGCGGGTGTCCCACGGCTCGCCGGGGTCGACCGGGGTGTCGAAGCTGTACCCGGCCTCGGTGAAGAGGTAGTCGGCGTAGGAGACGAGGCCGGGAGACATGCCGATGTCTTCCATGCCGCCGACGCCGGGCTTGTCGAAGCGCACTGCGGAATTCTGCCCGATGTAGGGGTCCATGTGCTCGCTCTCGGGGTTGATTTCGGCGACAGTCTCGTCGTCGTAGACGCCGACGATCCAGTCGAACCAGTGGGTCGTGAGCCCCTTTCCGACCCAGCCGTCGTCCGGCAGGCCCGAGTTGAGCCAGAGCCGCGGCGACTCGATGCAGCCGGCAGCGAGGACGACGACGTCGGTCGAAACGGTTTGTGAGGAGCCCGACCAGGAGTCGCGGAACGTGACACCGGTCGCCTCTATCGTCCCGATCCCGTCGTTCGTCTCGATATTCGTGACGAAGGCGTTCGGGCGAATCGCGACGTTCCCCGCGTCGGAATTGTCGTTGGTGTCGAGCGCTCGCGGAACCCAGCTCACGTTGGCGGACTTCCGAGACTTTTCGCGAACCGGTGCGTCGACGGGTGTCGACCCACCCTGGAAGTGGTCACCGACGAGCGTATCGCCACGGAACCCATCGTCGTAGCTGAACGACCCCTCGTAGTCGGCGTCGAGCGGCTGGTTGGTCGGCGTCTCCTCGCCAGGGTCCGAGACGGCGTTCGCCTGGGGTCGCCAGCCCGTCTCCGTGACGTTTTTCGTGTCGATTCGTGGGTAGCCGGCGTTCGTCGCACCCTCGATGAACACCTCCTCCTTGGCTGTCATCGGCGCTTGCTGGGTGCTCGTCACTTCTTCGTTGAGCTGGTAGTACGGGACGAGTTCCTCGTAGGAGATGGGCCAGTGGTCTTGCTCATCGATGGCGTGGGGGTATGCTCGAGGGTGGTTCGCAAAGTAGTGGAGCGAGGTGCCACCGACCGCGCCGACTTGCCAGATAAACGCGTTCTGGTGGAGGTTCCGGAACCACGGCGCTCGCGAGTGGTCCGCCGGCCCCACACGGAGGTATCCGTGGGTGGGGTCGTTCGCGTCGGCTTCCCGGTGGGTGAACTGCTCGTCCAGGAGCTTTCCATCGAGGTCGTCGGGATCCGTGCTCACCGTCCCGCCGGCATCGGCGTGTGGCTCGGGCCACTGGTCGTTGCCGTGCCACGGCCCTCCCTCGAGGATGAGAACGTCGAGGCCGTGCTCGCGAGCGAGTCGTGACGCGGTGGCAGGACCGTCTGCACCGGCACCGATCACGACGACATCCGGATCGTTCATCAGGTGTCACCTCCGATCCCGTCGATGACGTCGTCGCCGGTCAGATCGTCCGGAAGGTTCAGATTCTTCGCCTTCGGATCGCTGAATCCGCCCGGAACGGCGTGGCGCCAGTCGGCCGCGTGCCCCGGGGACGGCCCCGGATAGCCGCTCTGCTGGTGACTCTGGACCGATCCCGGCTCCGTCTGCATTTCGCGTTCGTTAGGCGTGTTCGTCTTCGTGTCACCGTATCCGGACCACTCGGTGTAGTACCCGAAGCCGTGGAGGCCGTTGACCGCCATGACGACGTACTTCAGGATGCCGGCGTCGGGCACGAGCGGCGACAGGAGGTCGTCGAGCGTGTCGATGACGCCTCCGTCGATGATGGTCCACAGGCACCGCAGCCGGTCCTCTCGAGAGAGCCTGGTGAACGTCCCGCCGCCCGGGAACTGCTCGTTCGGTGAAACGGGATCTTCGTTCTTTCCGAGCGCGACGAACTCCGCGGCCACGAGGTCGAACACGAGCGTGAAGAGCGCCGCGTAGGGGTAGTTCTGGAGGACGCGGTGGACGGTCTCGTTGGCCGTCTCGACGACTAGATCGAACTCGGCCACCCCCTCGGTTGTATCGTCGAGGTCGGCAAACTCGATCTCGAAGCGTTCGATCGGTCCGAACGTAAGATGGGCCTCGAGCGCTTCGCCGTCCAGATCGAGGTCCAGGAGGCTGATATCTGCGAGGTCCAGGAGCGCATCCAGATCGGAGCCGAGCCCCGTCGTATCGACCGTCACCTCGAACAGGCTCCGCGGCATCTCCGGTCCCGAATCGCTCGAGAGTGTATCCTCCAGGAGGTCATCCTTCTCGGTCACCATCTCGGCACGGATCTCCTGAAAGTGGTTGAAGTCCCAGATGAGGAACTTCTCTAACTCGACGTCGATACCGCCCGGAACGTGCTCCGGCCCGAGTTCGTCCTCGAGCTGTGGTGTCCGTGGCACGATCGCGTCGACGATCGATCGGTACGTGTCCGCGGTGTGCGGGTCACTCTGCAGTGGCGAATCCATCGCTGCCTGTGCAGTTGCGACGGTCGCGTTCGACATGGACAGCGCTGCGAGTCCGCCGATGCCCTTCACGACTCCCCGTCGGCCTATCTGACTCCTATCGTTTTCTTGCATGGTGTGTCCGGGCCACGTCAGCAACTATCGGTCAGTCACTGTGTGACTCCATCACAACTGAACCAGAAGATAGCGTATAAACCTACGCAACTGATATAAACTACATTATTATAGAGTCACACTATCGTAGGTATACTCTCTATAGGCCGATAATACGGACTTATATACTTTATAATGGCTTCTCAACCCGTCTTAAAAATCTCAAATATTCGGTTTGTGGCACCGACATTCGTTTGATACTTTCTAACATCTATACTATTGATGGCGTGTGATTGGGGCGGTTCCGTCCCACAATGTCGCACACTTTCAAGGGATGTCGACACCCACGGAGGTACATGGACGAGGACCCATCGGTCTCAATCAACGCAATAAAACGATCGTATACGATCGTCGATGAGATATGCGACCGTGACCGGGCGGGAGCGACCGAGATCGCGGACGCGTTAGGGCTTCCGAAGAGCACCGTTCACAACCACCTCCGCACGCTCGCGACGCTGGGCTATCTCGTCGAAGAAGACGGGACGTACCGCCTCGGGGCTCGATATCTCCACTTAGGGCAGAAATCGCGGAACTCGCGGACAGTATTCCAGCACGGTCGCGGCGCCGTCGAGGCGCTCGCAGCGCAGTCCGGCAGATACTGTCAACTCGCCGTCGAGGAAAACGGAGAGACGGTAGTCATTCAGTCTACGCAGTGGATTCCCGACGAGGGAGCCCGGCCCGCTCAACAGACGTATCCGATGCGTGCGCACCTCCACACGAATGCGCCGGGCAAGGCGCTCCTCGCACACCTGCCGTCCGAACGGATTACGGCGGTGATCGATCGGACGGGTCTGGATTCCTGGACGGAACTGACCGTGACGGACGAGGACGACCTCCGATCCGAACTGGAGACCATACGCGAGCAGGGGTACGCCGTCGACCAGGGAGAACTCGTCAGTGGAATGCTTGGTGTCGCCGCTCCCATCGCGACCGAACGGACCGTTCACGGCGCAGTCGCTGCGTACGGCGCTGGCCATGAGATGCGAGAGGCACTCGACGAGGGGCTCCCCGACCTCGTTAAAGAAACCGCGGACGACATCAGGGCAGACATCGTCTTCGATAGCCTCGAGTAGGCTCAGTCTCGAGAAGGGGCTTGCTCCGTGGTCTCCATCACGGAGTTCACTCGCACGTTCGTCCCACAATATGGCACACAGACGGAAATCCCAGTTCGGCGTGTGAGTCGAACTCTCGAAGTGAACGACTTACAACTAGTTATGAGCTCAACCTGATATGTGAATAAATTTTCAAAAAATCAGATGGTCCGGTAGGTGATTCGTCCGCCTATGAACTTCGGGAATGTCGTCGACAATGTCGCGAGGAATACTCCGGATGCGCGGGCGGTAGGGGACCCGGAGCGACAGATAACGTACGCTGAACTGTCGGTAGCATCCAACGCGGCGGCGAACGTCTTCGCGGCGCGCGGTGTGAAGTCCGACGACCGCGTCGCGATCTGCCTCCAGAATCGGGTCACGTTCCTGACTGCGTACCTCGGCGCGATGAAGCACGGGGCCGTCCCCGTTCCCGTCAACACGCGATTCACCGACGAACAGATCCACTACGTGCTCGATACCAGTGACAGCTCGGTGATCGTGACTGACCAAGCGTTCGAATCGGTCGCAACTCACGTGGAAACGGCGCTAACCGTCGACGGGAGTGTGGGTGCCAACTTCCACACCCTGCTCGAGGACGCATCCGATACGTACACTGTGCATCCGCGGCGGAGCGACGAGACGGCAGCGGTCGTCTACAGCAGCGGGACGACCGGGCGGCCGAAAGGTGTCCGGCACACGCACGGTAATGTCATCGCCAACGCGCGGGGAATTCGCACCTACCACCGCCTGACGCGGGACGATGTCGGTCTGACGGTGAGCAAGTGTTTCCACGTCACTGGCCTCAACGTCACGACGACCCCACTACTCCTCGCCGAGGCGGAGAACTGGTTTTTGCCGAACTGGGATCCCGTTTCCGTCGCGGAGACCATCGAAAATCGTAACGTCACCTACACCTTCCTGACGCCGAACATGATGAGGGCTCTGCTCGCCGACGAGGACGTCGACGACTACGATCTCTCGTCACTACAGCGGGTCGTCGTCGGTGGTGCACCGATGCCGACGGAACAGTTCGAGGACGCGGAGGCAGCGCTCGACGCGACGGTACTCGAGGGGTACGGGATGACCGAGACGACACCGCTGGCGGCGTTCAATCGACCTGATACGGCGGTGCGAAAGCCGGGTAGTGTCGGCCCACCCGCTCGTGAGGTCATCGACCTGCGCATCGAAGACATCGAAACGGGGCAGCCGGTCGATCGCGGCGAGCGCGGCGAACTGCTCTGGCGGGGCGACACGGTGACACCGGGATTTGAGCGACGACAGCGCGAGGCCAAGTCCTTCGTCGAGAGAGATGGAACCCGATGGCTCCGCTCTGGTGACATCGGCTATCTCGACGAGGACGGTCACCTCTTCGTCATCGGTCGACGCGGGGACATGTTCACCGTCGGTTGTGCAAACGTCTTCCCGCGCGAAATCGAAGAGGTCCTCTACGAGATCGACGGTGTCACGGGGGCAGCGATCATCGACGCCCTCGACGATCGGCAGGGAGCGGTCATCACGGCTATCGTCACGCGTGACGGCGACATCACCGAAGCTCGAATCCGTGAGGTGTGTGCCGCCCAGCTTAGAGAACACGAGGTGCCGGAACGAATCGAATTCGTCGACAACATTCCCCGGACGGCGACGGGGAAGATCGATCGCATCGCGCTCGGGGACCTGTTTGGGACACTCTCGTCTGCCTGAATCCGGACCTCTGGTGTCAACGGTTTTCACTCCACTGGGTCAGGGTCGTCGCCGTTGAACAGTGTTCGGAACGCACAAACTCGATACTGATCCTCGAGGGTATGTTGAAACCCCACTATTCAGGTACGTTTCAGCGTGAAATGCACGCTCACTATACGTGCTCACTGAACGGGTAGACACGACTGATGTGCTGTCCGCTTGGATCTATTTAACAAATCCGTGATGATTGTTAGCTATGGCAGCTACAAAGGAAATATCCCCATCAATGTGTTAGTTGGTGTCACGACCTTTCGTGGATTGAACCAGACCGTTTTCGAGACGATAGAGTGAGTTATACGATGATGTACTATCGAAAATCGCTCCTTGTGCTCGCAATAATTACAACGCTGATGGCCAGTGCAGTCGTCCCAGTTACAGCCCATGAAAGTCAAAATATCGAAGGTTACGAGATTACCTTCGGCGGAGCAGAAGAGCCCGTAATTACCGGCGAACGGATGTGGCTACAATTCGAGATTGTCGATAACCAGACGGGAGAGCCGGTTGCAAACCAATCCGAAAATCTAATCGTATCCGTCCAGACCGAAGGAAGCAATAAAACGGCTCTCGAATTGAGCGAGAAGCACGGTGATCCCGGCGTGTATGAGGCGCCAGTGATCTTTACGGAACCTGGAAATTACACCGTTCACCTCGAGGGTAGTCTCGAAAATACCGAGGTCCATACCCACTTCGAAAAGGAAGTTCACGATCATACTGAGCTTGAATATCCCGGCGACGAATCTCAGACCTCAAACGACGGTACCGAATCTCCAACCAATGATACGCAGACCGAGGAAGCTGGTTTCGGGTCCTTGAGCGTTGCCATCGCTGCAATGGGCACCATGGCGGCTATCGGTGCATTCCTCTTGCGTCGGCGACGGTAACCCGCCTTATCAGCAATTTTTTCGCCTATACTGACCGCGAGTTCGTGGGTTCTTCTCGATAAAGAAACCGTGCTACTATCCCCTGTAAAGAGTTCTCATGAGTGAATCCCCAAAAATTGGTCGCTGACGAGAAGAGCAACCAAGAGCACCGTGCTGGCTGCTACGATACCGCCTCACGACTCATGGTGGAGGTGGAAGTAGCCCGAGTACAGAGGCAGGAAGCAGACTATCACTTGTTATTGATGCATAATTAAACTAATGCCACGCGTGATAAGGGTCTGGACAGGACCGGTATCCGCATACTCGAGTCCGTCGATTACATCCACTGCTTCGAGATGTGGTCGAAAGGAATTTAATCGATCAGTTGGTTGGACGACTCCGCGTTGCTGATTGTATTCAATAATTCCCTTCCTATCGAGTTTCGGGAGATGTTCTTGATAAAGTGGGATATAGACGCGCTGGCGTTGGGTAGAGGTCAGCTTTGCGACAGTCGTATCGTGTTCTTTTGCCGAGACGATCTCGGCGAGGTCTCCCATCTTGATCGGTTCATCGTTATCCAACAGGTGGGCGATTACGTCTCTTCTACGGCTTGCTTGGAGGAGATGAAAGGTTTCATCTTTGGAGAGTTTCGATATCCCGTCCGGTTCTCCATCGCTAGAGGGGAAGTCTTGTTTGTCCATCATTTCGTTCATTAGGTGATTGATTAGAGAATGTACTCCAGGAGTGAAAATATATCTCCCATTATAATTTGGTATGAGAGAATGTCACTATTGCTGGTGAAACGCCTGGGAGGCCAAAGGAAAGATCTACTACGAACGCCTGTTTCTGCCTTGTATCAATGGATTCTAACCCGGTTGTATACTACTTCTTTCCTATCCAATGGGTGATGATTCACGGAAGCGGAGCCTTGGCGTGATGGACTGAAACGATTATACTACGGCTTGACTCGTTCTCTTCGAAACGCTCTCGGACTCCTCTCGCCACAATCGTCACGAATTGTGAGTTCACTCCGTTTGTCGTTCGATCCGAAACTGTACGCGGCAGGGGAGTTCCAACCCTGGCGTACAGGACTGACTCAGGTCTCTGCCATCGTTACACGGAGTTCATCATCGACTTCGTAGAAGTAGCCCCGCTCGAGTAGCCGGGTAATCGCATGGTCCGCGTCCGCAGACTCAAGCGACAGTTCGTCGGATTCGAGGAGGACCTCAAACGCACGCTCTCGCGAGATCGACTGCACGTCTTCGTGATCGTCCGAACCGTGGCTGTGAGTACAAAGGAGGTCGTACGAATCCAAAATCCACTCCGGTAGCGGTGGCCGTGGATCGGTGAGATCGTTCATCTCGGGTTCGTGTGAACAGTCTTCGCTCTCTCGCTGCTTAAGACTACTCCCCAGAATGGGGAAACTATCGTAGTCACTGAAAGTCACTGCACATCTGATTGCGTGAAGGCGATGCAATCAGCGTGTAAATCGTTTCAGTGACTACTATCGCTACACGCAAGAAGCCCGTCTCGAGAAACGATTCGGACGGACAGCGATCGCGATCTCCAGTTAGGCTACTGGTACGACCGGAACTGTGGCGAAGAACGGAATCGCCGTGACGAGTTCACCGACCAGTGCGAACCACCAGCACCACTGACTCCACTCGAGGCCGGTGGCTGCTCGATCAACGAGCCGCGAACGCGTTGTGCACTGTGCGATGACGTGGACAGCCGCTTCGCCGCGGTTGGTTCCCATGCGGTTGTCAGTGCGAACAGACGTGCCGACGAAGGAAATCTTGAGATAGGGACACGTGCTGGCCGGATTTCGCGTAGCACCAGTCAGACGGAAGCCGTACGCAACTTCGACGCCGTGACCTCGAGATCCAACGAGGCCGGTTCCAGTCCTGGATGGGAAATACAATAGGTCCAATAGGTAAAGTAGTAACAATAGACAGAATACGAGAAACTGCTCTGTCACCCCTCGTCCGACATCTCCTCTCGGTTAGCACCGTCTATAGTAGCCACTGAACGTCA
>Ga0136595_1000379_pt1 | contig 14065 bp, 13 predicted proteins | sample AntCluMetagen397_FD_104789 | JGI IMG/M metagenome (GOLD analysis project Ga0136595, IMG submission 104789) | Saline lake microbial communities from Club Lake, Antarctica - Metagenome TFF #397 | ecosystem: Environmental > Aquatic > Non-marine Saline and Alkaline > Saline | place: Antarctica: Club...
AGGTCTGAATTAAAAATATATGTAGGGACTCAATGGAGGAATCAAGATTTTAATCTATTACTGTTTAATATTAATAGATTCTGGAAAGAACATTACCCAAAACTTACAAAATTCATTTCCACTAAAATTCCCAAAATCAAAGATATGCTTCGTTTTATTACAACCTTTTTTGTAATGATAATGGATCATGTGACAACCTGGAAAAATATTGATAATTTTATTCATATGGGAATTCCTTTAGTAGGCGCTCCAATCATATTTAGTTTCATTCTTTACCAGTTTTGTAATTACATTATATACGTATTAAAAGAATTACCAAATATATCATTATTGAAAGCTTTGTCACAACAAACGTTCTTAAGTCTTAAAGAGATCATGCTTTCATTTAGATATTGATTTTGTGTCCTACACCCATAGTTTGCAGTTCTTGGGTTAATAATTTAAAGGAGTTTGGAATTTGAATGCTACTCCATGAATTTGGAATATTGGTTATAGCTTCCTTTTTATCATCCAATTGAAATACTTTACCATCTGAACGTTCAGACAATGATTCCTTGGCAAATCCAGCCATTCCATGGGCATATAATACATTCACTTCCATTTCACCTATTCTTAGACCTCCTTCATTAGCACGTCCCTGAGTAGGTTGCAATGTTAGTCCATCAACTTTCCCGCCACCTATTTTTGATCCATTACGGTAATTGATTTTATCAGAAACCATGTGTTTCAGACGATAATAATAGGTAGGTGTAAAAAAAATCTCAGCATCTATTTGTTGTCCAGTGTTTCCATCATACATAATCTCCAAACCATGTTTTTCAACACCATTTTTTTCCAAAGCATCTTGATAAGCATCTGTTGATATATCTTCAAAAGGAGTTCCATCTGCAATAATACCTTCATGTACAGCTGATTTAGCTACAATCGCTTCTAAAAGATGTCCAATTGTCATACGAGAAGGAAACGCATGAGGATTGACAATTATGTCTGGTACAACACCATTTGCTGTAAATGGCATTGATTCTTGCGGTACAAGCATACCACATACACCTTTTTGTCCATGAGTTGATGCTACTTTGTCTCCCAACTCTGGTAATTTCATTTTTCTCAACCTTATTTTAGCATTTCTCATACCCGTACTGTAATTCTCTCTAACATAAACCTTGTCCACATAACCTTCAATTGTTTTATCTAAGATCTCAGTTTCACTAGTATAAGTGGCCTTCATCTCTTGATCACCCATCATATTCATCATAGCCGCATCACGATCCTCTACTATCTTAACCTTTCCTATAATAGAATCTTTGTTCTGAAGATATGTATTTTCCTTGGGAAAACCATTCTCATCTAAAGTCTCATAATTTGCGTATTTCTTAATATTTACTTTGTGACCATTTGCCTCGTATTCATATGGATTTCCAAACACAATACGAACATTATCATTTTCTTCTTCCTCTGATTTATAAGTTTTAAACATTGTGATGTTAAACATACCTCTTTCCACTGATGATTTGTTCAAGATTACAGAATCTTCTTGATTATATCCACTAAAACAAGCCAAAGCAACCATTAGGTTTTCTCCAATTGGCATTTCATTATCATGCATATGCTTAGAAAACCTCGTTTGTACCAAACGAGCCTGAGGATAATGAAGAATATAAGCTATTGTATCCATACGAGAATCATAATTTGTAGCATAACGTCCTATAGACCATTTTCCTTGTCCGGCAGAAAACACATTACGAGGGGAGTGGTTGTGATTAGAAAAAGGAATAATAGATGTGTAAGGACTTAGCATGAAAGATGGATGAATTTCACAATGTGTGTACTTTATTGTTTTGCTATTTTCAAGTTGTGAAGCATACATAGCAATCATACTGTAATTCGTCTGTTGTACATCCACATATTCTATCGAACCTGCAGTTGTTCGAAGTTTCTTCATCATCTCAACACGTCCCATTTTCTTCAAGTCTTCCCAAGACGTTTTATTGTCTCCATTAACTGCACCATAAAAATTACCAACATGACCTGGTTTGTTTTTTATACGCAATTTGTTATTTTCATCTACAACAAATAAAGGACGAGAAGTACGACCATGTTCTGTTAATATATAAATCTCCCTCATGGGAATATTCCAAGAAATAGAAATATATGTTAAAAAACCATTTTGTTTCAAAAGATGAAGTAGTTCAATAATCTGTGGTGTCAAAGTATCATTTGTTAAACAGCCTATCCATGTATTATTTGTCAAAATCTTAATCCAGTTTCTGTCTAAACGGTCTCCATGTAAAATATTATTTAACATGATTATATGTTCTCCAAATATAGGCATTATATAATCATCTATGACAGGCTTACTAGATTGAAAATGAGTAACATGACACGCCATTGACATTGTTTTTGATAATCCAATTTCTTCTCCTTCAGGAGTTTGAATTGGACACATTATTCCATGTTGTGAACAGTTAAGTTGATGTGCATCACGTGTGGCACGTCTTGGATCCAATGGACTGCTAACTTTTTTCATGCTACTAATGTAAGATGTAAAATTAAAACGATTAAGATCTTGTACAATTCCATTTTGTAAACGTTCCAAACCCCATTGTCCTTTTAAAGATGTTAAAAAACCATCATCAATTATTTTGTGTATAAAAACTTCATGTTTATTATTTTCCGTTATTGATTTATCCAAAACATTCTTTTGTTTCCAATTTCCATAATTGTACATATGTTGCAAACGTTTCAAAATAGACTTCCTATAGCTATTATAAAAATCTTTGAAAATTTCTGCAAACAAAAATCCGGAAACTGCCAAACGTTTATACATATAATTGTCACGATCAGTAATAGGATCAATTTCCAGAGCTACCTTGGCTAACTTCTTAGTTACATGTCCTAAAAATAGAGCCTTTTGAAAATGAACCACATTTCCATATTCGTCTTCACCTTCTACATTAGGAAACAAATTTTTCCATAAAATGTATTCAACATTAGCAGTCGTTTTATACTCTGTAAAATCTTTTAGAAAATTTAAGGTTTCTTCTTTTGTATGTAATAAATTACCAGCTACAATACTTGGATACATAAAATTCACAATAAGTCTGTTTTCTTCAGAATTTAAATCACTGCCCTGAACAATATATTGCAAAATAGATTTATCATCTTCTATTCCTAATGCACGAAACAGCATGAACAAAGGAACCTTAAAATTTAAATGAGGGACTTCCACAGTTATAGCATTTTTATCCTTTAATACTTTAAACATTGTTGTCTTTGGAAAAACTGACTCTGTCTCAACAGTAGACCGAATAAAAGCATCATAACTGTAGATTGGGTCTTTTGATTTTGTTATAAAGATTTGGTTAGTGATGTTACGTTCTTGTGAAACCACACATTTTTCTTTTCCATCAATTATAAAATATCCTCCTTGGTCGTACATACATTCACCCATTTCACTCAACAATTCTGCTGGTTTGTCACGAAGAATACACATATTGCTGTGGAGCATGAGAGGAATACGTCCTATTTTAACATCTTTGAGATGAGTGGTTTGTCCGCGTTTATCATAATTATAATGAATCACATCTACATCCGCTTTTAAATTAATCGCATATGTCAGATCATTAATACGAGCATCATTTGGAAGCATACTTCTGGATTTGCCATCACGTGTAAGAGTGGGGTGATCAAAATGAATGGCATCTCCCTTCTCCCCTCCAACAAATATTTCTATCTTGTGTTTCAATTTGTTTTTATTATCAGATGCTGATATACTAAAATTACGATTTAAACTCTTAATAACCCTTGGTATATCATGTCTAATAAAAGAATCATATGAGTCTAAATGATGTTTAGTGATATGATAAGGGTTTTCTTTAAAAAAAGCATCTACAATACCCCAGTCATTCATGTTGTTTATTCCTTTTAACCTTTGTGATTCTTTTTTTCACTGAGTCCCATACTCTTCAATTGTTCTCCCAATCCTACTTTGTTTTTTTCCAAGGCACGTGCAATTTTTCGAGCACTTAAACCATTTAACAACTGTGATGGAATTCCTTGTGTACTAGGAGAAGGTTTATGGTTATGAGTTTTAACTGTTTTCTTACCTTCTTCACCCTTTACACTTTTTCCACGGGCACTTGCTACTCTGCGACCACCAACCGTCTGAATACTTGTATGAACAGGAGGATGGAATTGTCCCATAGATCCAAATGATACATCATTCGGCATATTCGCATTAGGAAGTTGAGTTGTTAACAATGACATATCAGGTAGATTTGTTGCGGGTTTAGGCTGAGATAAACTAGATGTTCCGTTAGGAGTTAGACCTTGAATATTTGTACTTTTATTTGAAGATATGGTGCATTGAGCTCCTGCTTTTTGTTGATTTTCTTGCTTCATTTTTGGTGTATTTTTGGGATCTTTGACACTTTCAGTGACTTGTTTTTTAGGTGGCATCTTACTTCTTTTTCTTTCTTGACAAGAAGGTTTTTATTTCTTAATTAAATAACCAATATATTACAAAAACTGATAAAATGTTAAGATTGGGAAATGTATTCGGAGGTTCTTCCATTCCAATTTGTTGATTTTCTTGCTTCATTTTTGGTGTATTTTTGGGATCTTTGACACTTTCAGTGACTTGTTTTTTAAGTGGCATCTTACTTCTTTTTCTTTCTTGACAAGAAGGCTTTTATTTCTTAATTAACTAACCAATATATTACAAAAACTGATAAAATGTTAAGATTGGGAAATGTATTCGGAGGTTCTTCCATTCCAAACTGTTCTATAGATAACACCCCAATACTGAAAAATAATACATACAATACCAAAGCCAATATCATTTTTTTGAAATGCATCTTTGCCTTTTTTTCAGTGTTTTCTACGTTGCACTGATACTTTTCGTGATGAAACTGGGTTATACAGAATCAATGACAATATCCTTCCCTGTAGGGGATGTGTCAGAAACTTATAAAAGTATGCAATTTATGAGCTCATATCAAGCTTACAGAAAAAACTTGATGCAAGGTAGTGGATTAGCACTATTGTATGCATTCTATGCTCCTCAACCAAAACAAGAACTAGCTAACCGATACTTTTTTTTGCTAGTTAATGACGAGATTGATTATGATCCACAAGTGAGAAACCAGGAAGCTGATGACATATCGCAAAATATCCTGTTCCCATTACTAGGTGGTAAACTAGAGGGATTCACTCCAATATTTGGTCGAGAAGACCATTTGAGAAAGACTCTTGCTAAAAGTACTAAAATATACGATTATCATAGAGATATTGTTTTGTTAAAAGAAGGTTATGCAAACTCTAATGTCATTATCAGAAAGGCCATGCCATATGTTCGCCTACAAGATTTTACACATGACAAAATAGCATATACCTCATTTGCTTTTGATACACTGTGCTTTGCAGATGAAACAAGCTCAACATCTTCCAAACAATTCTGGAAAGGTATATTTGACGGTTATTACATCACCAATAAAGATATTGATGAAAATGCTGCAGCCATTAACATGTATGACCAAATTGGTTTCCCTACGATGTTAGAAAATGATAATAAAGCTGGATATTTTGAAACTTTTCAAAACTTGCGTTCAAAGTCACCTGTCACAGTATTAATTCAAGAACATATACAACCAAACATGACATTGACAGACTTTTCCAAATTTAGTTACAAACAATTCCGATTGGGTAGTTCTAGGCAAAAAGGTGTAGATTTAATGCCTGGAGATATATTGCAATTAAAAAATCAAAGATTTTCTTATGAAAATGACACTCTTTTTATGTTTGAACCTGATTTAGGAGCAACTGGATTAAAACTCACATGGGATCCTGCGACAATGAGCCTAAGAAACAATGACTTGTTACTCATTGATGTTCAAAAAGAACAAAAGAAAATATCTAACAAAGACTCGCAATTTTTTGACTCGCGTCTCAAAAATTTCTGTATTCATATTGTAGGAACTGGAGAAGGTGACCTAACTGGAAAAATATTAGAAATTAATAAGAAATGGATAATATGTACCTATTCTTTTGATAAACATAAGTATCAAGATCAATTTGTGTGTCTTCATACATCTATTGACAAAGATAAAATAGCTAGTAAAGGACAATGTGATGCATATGGCGGTATTTGGGATCGATTATGTAAAAGTGATATGGAATGCCCACATTTCCTTCCTGGACAAAATTGGGGATGTACCAATGGATATTGTGACATGCCTTTAAATGTTAAGCGTAAAGGATTTAGATATGAAGAAATTTCTAATAACAGTTATCCTATGGTCTGTAAAGGTGTAGTTGACCCAGAATACGCCAGAGTCTGTTATGAAAAATTTAGACAATCTCAATCATCTTCACCATCTCCATCTCCATAGTCGAATTCTACATTATCGTTACTAACATCAATGTTATCCACATTATCTTCTTTGTTCCAATCAATGTATTCAATATCTACGTCTTTGAAGTCTATATTCATTTCTTTTCCTAGGATTTGAGACTGAATTTCATCCATTTTTCTTTTTTCGTCTTGTCTGTTCTTAATGAATTGCTGAGTGTTTTTATTTTTAGATGTTTCAATTTCTTTATTCAAATCGTGTTTATTTACAAATTGATGATTCATCGAAACATCTGGTTCTGCATCGATTCCATAAGCATGTTTGAATACATGAAATAACAAACGCTGATTTTGTAAGATTGCGTTATCAAACCACAAATTAGGTAAATTATAAAGAATTTGTATATTTTGCTTTTCTTCTAGTTTTCTATTTTGAAATTCATTTAATTTTTCCCTGTTATCTGCATATTTTTTAGGTATTGTGGTTAATGGAGGCGATGTAACAAATCTTTGACCAATTACGCTTTTATGAACCATGTCATGTATAAGTGTGTCAATTATAAGTACTGGATTGTTCTTAAGATAAGATTGGATGAAGGATGGAATTACGGTACCTTGGTTTTCTTGTAATTTAGGTATCTCTGTATTTTCCAATAAGAATTGTTCTATTAATTGTTCGTTAGAAATACGAACATTTTGTTTCTGTCTTAAGTTCTTAATCAATGGTTTAATATTTAGGTCACGTATAAGATGAGGAAGATGAATTGATTCTCTATTAATTGGATTACCAAGTTTTGTAAGTTTAAATTTAAAATGAGGGAGTTCTTGGCGCCCTACTACAGGATATTTAGGTAATGTATCAATCAAAAACGTGGGATAATATGCTTGAAAATTAGTATGAGGAAAGTTTTTGTGTGTTTCAAAATGTAGGTTTTTCATAAAAGACACAATTGGCAGAACATTGGAATTCACACAGTTATTACATGATGGTATTTTAGGAATAGGTTTAAATGTATCCCATATTTCTTTCAATGTTTTTGATGCAATAACTTTTAAACGATGTGTGTTTTGGAATATTTTTTCCTTGAAAGAAGGATACTCAATTAAAATACTTTGAAAGCGCTCTGTGCACATAGAAAGTAACATTTTCAAATTTGATGAAAATGCCTTAATTATAGATACATATGAATTACTAGATGCTGAATTAACCATAACCAAAATAAAATACTTCATATATTGTTCAATCTGTAAATCTAGACTTGTATTCGAAGTTATTGAAGGCATAAATCTGGTATCTACATTTTTAATAATTTGTTTAGGACGATTAATAATAACTGCCACTGTATACAATGCAATAAGACTCATTAACATACTTAATTGTTCCTTAGCAATGTCTATTTCCATTTCCATTTTCTTCTTTTCAATTATCTTAGTGTGAGCATTAGCAGATGCTGGTTTATTGATTTTTTTCAAATGTTTTTCAAACTTTTCTAATACTTCTTCTGTCCTTTTTTCATATTCTTTAATGATTTGAGACTCTTTTCCGCCATGTTTCAATTCTAAATATGAAATTATATTCTCGCGATAATCAGAAGGTAAATGTATCAAATTAAATTCATGTAATAATCCTTTATAATCCTCTTCCTCTTTTTCGGTGTTAATCCCTTCTTTAACATTCTTGTAATTTATTATATTTTCCTTGTGATCTATTTCTACATCCTGATGCATTTCCCTTCCATTTCCGCCTGTGAATAATTTGTATCTGTCTGTTTCATCCGATTGAATGTCTGGAAAACATGTAATTATACGTTCATCATTTTTCTTGTTAGGAGACATTGAAATAGATTGAGTTGTAGGAAATGGCTGAAAAGGTTCCGGAATCAATAGATTTTCGGCTAGACATTCAAAAATTGCTCGATCTATAGGACTAACATTGTTATTGGCATTATCTATTACTTTCAGATATGGTTTATAATTTTGTATTTTTTCGACCATAGCCATTTCGATCAAGCGTTCTCCAACAGAAATGTTTGATTCCATGATACTAGCATTCGGATTAAACATCTTAATAGAAGAATTAAACAAGTTTTTGGTTCCTATAAAATGTAAATCATCTGTGGGTAATATACGTCTAATTGAAAATTTATTTCCAATCATTGCTAATGCATCGGTAGGAATTTTGTAATTTCCATTTGGATTTTCTGATAAAAATGCTGCATCTGCTTCAGCATTTCTATTTTTTCTTTTAACTAATTCTTTATTCAAATCCATAGCCAATGAATTGGTAGCATTCCATGTTTTTTTGTAAGCTTTATAATTACCTTGATTACTTACAATAAATTTGGCTTTAAAAACAGGAATAGAATTTGAAAAAAATATATTTTGTGAAGGTGGAGATGCTAGAAATTCAGCTATATCTTGAATAACCAAAGAGAAATCTATTCGTTGTTCTACAGTTTCTAAACGATTATATTCTTCATCATAAAAGCTTGATAGTTGATCTTGATAATTATTAACAGCATTTTCAATAAGATCGTGTGTATAATTATTCTCTTGCATTTTCATTCTAATGAGATATCAAGAACATTGTTTACAAGGTGGTCAACCTCTTTGTCAAAAAAATCATTCACTTCTCGTTCTTTCATTTCTTTGTCAAATCCCATTTTGATAACAATTTGCTCAACTAACTGATGATGTTTTGAGTAATAACCCACGAAAGATAGAGGACTTTTCATTCTGTCAAACATAGAAGAATTAATCATGTTGCCTATAGAACTGTCTTCCTTGTTAATTATAATTTTCCAATAGTTGTTTCCCAAATTGTTAGTTGTGTAAACCAGGGTAATAAGTCGTTCCTTAATAATTTGCAACGCTTTATTTATCAAATATGTTGGAGATAATGGGCATTCTGAGTCAATTGAGAACACAAATTCATTTGGTTCTCCTTTGTCATTTTTTTTGAAGTGACGAAAACGGTCATGAATATCAAATTGTTTAGGGTTTGATGATTGTTTTCGGGCATTGCTTGCAGCTTCCTCATCTATCTGATAATAAAAGCTACATTTAGAAACAGGCATAAAACATACATGTTGTTTAGCTATATTTTTTTCTGCACTAAACTCAATATGTATTGTTTCTCCTTCTTTCATGTTGTAGTTGTTTGGATGAAGACGAGTTATAAGAACATGATCTTTTGAAATTTTGTTGGCAGGGAAAATACGTGCGTGAAAGTTGGGAGGATATTTTTCTCCATTATTGGGATTGTATATTTCAATGTCTTTTGAAGTTACAGATAGATTATCAATACTTGTATTCTTAACACTTAATACAAATCTGTAGTTATTGGGATTAAAGTTTTCAATTTCTTTTTCATTAAAATGCATTGGAACTAGGGTTATTCTATGTTTTATAAATTCCATATGTCCATCAACTCTTTTAATATCCATGGAAGATGCATTAGCTGCTACATTAGGAATGCCATTTAAAACTGTGCGGCGAATACCGTTAACTACAGATAATGGGATATCTTTAAGAATAAATGTTTTTGAACTCATTTTGTTATTTACTTTGCTGTATGAATCAAAGTTTATCTTGTTTTTCAATTTTTCTGTGGTGGTTTTGTTTAATAATTATTTAATGAATTATCAATAAAGATAAATATCAATGGAGAATCCTATATCTGTTGGACATAACATTTTATTTTTTAAACAAGATTCTCCTGAAAGTCAATATGTTATTAAAGAGATTATGAAACGAGGTTTGCGAGACAATTTTGTACTTATAAATTCCGATAGGTACAGGGACAAAATTCCAACGTTTGTAAATACTATACCTTATGTTCTAGATGCTTTTAAAAATCATATACCCCTAATTAGATTATCAGCATTTCTTCGGAAAATGGAAGAGTCAAAGACTGGAAATTTAATACCTTCAACTGGTGGAGATAATATGTCTCCAATGGCGCCCTTGGTTCAACCACCATCATATGAAGCAGGAAGAGTAGGAGGAGATCCTCTCAATAATCCATCCGAAACAATAATAACACCAGGTATTTCATTAGTAGATATTGATCAACCTACAGGTGCAATGTCTGGTGGAGAATTAGATAAAAAAGATGGTGGATATATGAATCCATTTCAATCTTCCGCACCTGCATTTTCTCATTCTCACTCCCCTTCTCTTTCATCTTCGATGCCAACAAATTCATTACGAAAACCTAGATCCTATGATTCTGATCAAGTACCACCATCTAAAAATAATGCCCCATTCCCTTTTACACAAAAGATTGAAAGATCTTCAAGAAATATATCAGAAGATGACATAAAAAGAATGGTCGCTAAAAGAGAACAAGATATATTAGATATTCAAAATCAAAATCAAAGGCAACAATGGAATTATCAGATGTAAATGTTGATATATTCAATCAAGAGGTGATGTCATTCATGACAATATTAGATCAATATTCAAGTGAAGCGGAGTTAACAAATGTCAATTTTTCAAGCTATAAATCCATGATGAGTTATGGATTGTATTTTGACAAAACCCGAGTTTTGATTACGTTTGATGGTTTGCTAAAAAAATACTATAGTGACATTGAAACCAAAAATGAACAAGTGTTCTTGTCAATTGATTTTAATGAATTAGGTAGCGGATTTGAAGCCATGATGATCATTCCAATGTGGAGAGATTTATGTACATTGTGGCCGGTCATAGACAAGAACAAGAAAGAAACTGTTTGGATGTATCTTGATAGCATTCGAAAAATGTCAAAAAGCTTACAATCAATATAAGAAACGCGTTTCTTATTCAGATAAAATCATAGAGTTTCAAGTAAATTAGAACCATGCATCAACAACTTGCTAAAAAGTCCTCTAACTACATCTTTAACAAATATTTTTATGAGATGATTGATTGTATTTACAATAATGTGGGTGATGATGACCTAAAAACTCGAATTACTAGTACACACAAAGTCAAAAACAATAATACTCTAAAAAACACTGATTTTCTTAAAAAGAAATGGCAGGAATGTCCTCAAATTTTTGAGGAACTAGTATCATCTGGTGAATTGCCATCCACATATCATCTTTGTCAAAATGGTATTACTGTTGAAGAAGTGTTTGAAAAACTGTCTAAACCAGAACTACAAATTAGCATTAAAGTTTATGTTTACCTGATGTCAGCATTGTTTCATGTTTTTCTTATGGAAGACCAGGAAGATGCAGACATTATGTTGAAAATCGTATTACAAGTTATTAAAAAAGTACAAAATGGTGAAGAGATTGAAACAGATCTACATAGCATGTATGATGAAAAATTGAGATCTATTCTTAAACATTTTAACACATACTCTCAAGAAGAGAGTAAAATTCTTCCAAAAGATGAAGGAAATAAATATGATGAAAAAGATAAGCAAGATGAAGATGAAGCTGATGCTATAAACAATTTACCAGAGTCTATTAGGAACTCTCAAATTGGAAAAATGGGATTGGATATCTTTAAGGAATGCTTTGATGGTAAAGATATTTCTAAAAATCCTCAAAATATTGAAGAATTTCTAAAACCTGACAGGCTAAAAGACATGTTTGGTAAAACTGCAAAATACTTTCAAAACAAAAATGGTCAGGGTGATTTAGATTTTGGAAAAATGCTTCAAGAATGTGGATCTATTTTCAAAGATTTTACAAGTGCAGGAGGTCCAACCGGTGGTGGTATGAGTGGACAGCCAAGTTTTGATCTTGAGCAGATTAAGAACATGCTATCAAAGTGATTGTGAATGTAAAAGTGAAAAATGTTTTGGTTAGAAGATGTTAAAAGTTTTTTGCTTGACTATGATAATTATTACAAAATAATCCCTCTTAAAGGCATGGATTTAGAAGAACAGATGAACAGTATTATGCGCTTTTCAATAATACTTTCTTTGGTTTTTTACATGGTTAGTAATGGTAATTTCAATGTATTTGCTCTTATTGTACTTGCTGCTTTTTTCACTATTGTAGTGTACAGTTATGCAAGTAGGAAAGATGAAGCAAAAGAAAATTTGTTAGATGCTTTGAATATAGAAGATACAAGATATCAAGGTAAATGTGTCATGCCAACTGAAGATAATCCAACCATGAACATATTACCTACTCATTACAAATATTTTCCTAATCGACCTCCCGCATGTGACACTATAATGAACCAAAAAGCTAGAGAATCAATGAATAAGATTTTACACAAAGATGGAGACGATGCAGCACATGTTTTTTACACAATGCCTTGTACAGTTATACCAGATGATCGTGAAAAATTCATCCGGGCGATGACTTCCTGAGATGTGAAAAATGGGGTTCATGAAAATTTAACATTTTGACATAGTCATCATAATGCTCATCAGCATATTTAGGTTTGATATCAAGTTCTCGTTCTAGACTGTTAACATGATGTGATTTTTTGTCTTGCATCATACTTGTTTCTCCTGCCCTGATGTAATTTTCAAGAGGTATATTTCGTGCATTAGGACCTTCTGGTATTTTGGGAGATGCAATAAATAGTTTGTGGGTACGAGGTTGACGGTTTTGGCAATTGGTAATTATGGGCGGTTCAGGTCTTAAAGGGATTTTGTGCTGACACGATGGTTTCCATAAAACACTATCTAACACACGTTGATTTTTTTGGTCATCGGATTCCATATTTTAAATTCTATGATATAAAACAGTTATGTCTATAACTAACCAACTTTATGATCCTTGTACTTCCAAAATGCATGAAAATGTAAACCGTAGTGCTCTAGAGTATGTGATGTACCCTCTTATGTATAGTAACTGTGATAAATGTACTCCTGAACTTGGTCTACCTAGCGGTCCAGCTCATGTACAAGTCAAAGGATTGGGAAATCAAATTGATTTAGAAAGTGATCTAAAAGGTATGATGAATACAAGCAGTAAATGTCCAAGTTCAAAAAACACCACTCGCAAATATGAAATGGAATATCTACCACCTTGTCAACTAGCAGGTCATCCTGCAGTACCAGCTGCACAGCCTATTAAAATGGCTTCGTGTCCAATTCCCAATTCACGATTTTCTCCTAATAAGTAAATAAATACCCATGAGTCGTTGTGATCTCAGGAATGATCCATGTGCCCTGCGTTATCTGAATGATGTGTCACAATCTCCTTTACAACACAAAGTTCAACAAGGAGCTCCGCAATGTCAACCCTTTTGTCAACCCACTGTAGGCACCACTCCCAATATTGATGTCAGTAATTATATTAATGGCTTATCTGGTGGACCTTACAAAAAATGGTGTCCAACAAGACAAGCAGAAGAACCAAAATACTCCACTCCTCCAATGAGAGAATGTAAACAACTGCAATCCGAACCAACACGTCTTATGAATCCTCCAATGAAAGAAATAAGTGTATCCAGATGGGATTACACTTGTCCAAATATGCAAGGACGAAGTAATTTCCCATGTTTTGATTTCAATGTGAATTCTAGAAATGTGATGAAAGACAACCACAAACCTGTTGTTAAAATTCCTCCACCTGCTCCTCCTTGTCAAAATACTCCTTCTACTGATTCTGACTCTTATTCCACTTCATCTGCATGGAATGGCATGGTATTTCCTTCTACACACACTACCACATGCGGTCGGTTGGATGAAATTACAGGTAGTAAATAAAAAGAATGTTTGTTCTGCCCATCGCAGTAGTTTTGGGCATAGGATACTAT
>Ga0136595_1000412_pt1 | contig 13483 bp, 7 predicted proteins | sample AntCluMetagen397_FD_104789 | JGI IMG/M metagenome (GOLD analysis project Ga0136595, IMG submission 104789) | Saline lake microbial communities from Club Lake, Antarctica - Metagenome TFF #397 | ecosystem: Environmental > Aquatic > Non-marine Saline and Alkaline > Saline | place: Antarctica: Club...
CCAGATAAACCTTGGAATTGGAATAATTTAAGTTTAAATCCAAATATTACATGGGATATTGTTAAAAACAATCCAGATAAACCTTGGAGTTGGAATAATTTAAGTTTAAATCCAAATATTACATGGGATATTGTTCAAAGTAATCCAGATAAACCTTGGAATTGGTTATATTTAAGCGATAATCCAAATATTACATGGGAGAATGTAAAAAACAATCCAGATAAACCTTGGAATTTTATATGTTTAAGTAAAAATCCAAATATTACATGGGATATTGTTCAAAGTAATCCAGATAAACCTTGGAGTTGTTTTTGTTTAAGCGAGAATCCTAGTATTACATGGGAGAATGTTCAAAATAATCCAGAGAAACCTTGGAATTGGAATCAATTAAGTAAAAATCCAAATATAACATGGGAAATTGTAAAAAATAATATAAATAAACCTTGGAATTGGATATGTTTAAGTAAACATTCAAATATATCATCTGATATAGTACAGAAAAATTCCGAAAGACCTTGGATTTCAGATTATTTCATTCAAAATCCAAATATGAAACTGGATGATGTAATAGGTTATGTTGTTAATAAACCTTGGTGTTGGTATATGTTAAGTGCTAGTCCAAACATTACATCTGATTTTGTAATAAAAAACTTTGATGAACAATGGGATTGGGATTTTTTATTTTTGAATCCTTCATTTTTGTGTAGTAAAGATGAAATCTGTAAACAACAAATGATATAAAATTAGTATAAATATTTGATAAAATAAAAATTTAATGGTCATCAAATATATTATCATTCATGGGATATTGTAATGCTTTTATGTTCCGCGCGCATAAACCAGTTTTTTTGTGGCGCGCGAAACATAAACAGTGATTTTTTATGGTTCTATAAAATGCAAAGAGAACCATATAGAATTGAGTCTGATTTTGAGCTTAAAACAGATACAAGTAGAAATGATTTGTATGATCGACTTATACCGCTTTGTGGTAAAGAGATTACTATGAAACAAGATAATGGAGAAATAATTAAATTAATTGTATATAATGAAGATATAATCAAAAGTCTTCTAGAATATGAGTCTTTTTATGTTGATAAAAATGATGGTACTAAATGGTTTACTATTTCAGCAATATATGTGGGACAAGGAGGTTGGGATACTCTTCTTGTAAATACTCATGATGTAACATCTTTACGTTTAGAAAATTTTGGAGGATAAAATAATAATAAATTAATATAAAAATAATAAATTAAATGAATAACAATTTTTTTTCACAAATATGGAAAGTTCAAGAAAATGAATTGTTAAAGTTACATCAGTCAGATGATTCTTCAAAAAGAACAAAAGATTTATCTGGAGGAGTTAATATGTTGAATAACAAAACAATGTATATTATTATATCAACATGGACTTTTTATTTTTTTGTGAAATTTTTATGGTTTGTTAAGAAATATTATAATAAAGAAAACCCCTGTGAAACAAATAGTGATTTTGGAACTTATAAAAACACTGAAAGTAATTCAGAAAATACAGATGAAAAGATAAAAAAAAGCTTATTGCGATGTTGGATACTTTATGAATTTGGTTTTGATGCACGTGACATTTTAAAATCTATTAAAGAACAATCAGAAGTAGAAAACGCATATACAGATAATATTCTCGATTCTCATAAATCAAAAAATAATGATCAAAAGGGTATTTTTAATTTAACTCAAAATACTATTGAAAAAATATCTCAATCTTTAAATCAAAAATTAAAAATTACAAAAGGTGTTATTCATTATAATTATAAAAAAAGTATTTTGAAGTATGTTTTAAGTGAGGAACATTATCGAATAATGGTCATTACTGCATTGCCAATAATATTATATAGTATTTGTTTTTATGCAATTTCTTATGGTTTAACTGTTTTTTTAACAGTGACTAATCCATCAAATATTATTGCCACAATTAGTGCATTTTCAATGAAAAATATATTAATTAATTATAAGAAAGAGTTTCACCAATTGATTTCCATTAACAAAGGAACATGATCACTACCTTTTTGTTCATTTAAAATTTTAACTTGGCTAACATCATTAATGAGAGATTGAGACACTAGAAAATAATCTATTCTCCATCCTTTATTTAAATGTCGAGGCATTAAATATGAGAAGAAGGTAAATCCAGGTGTATCTGGATAAAATGTGCGAAAAGTATCAACCAGATTTGTTTCTTCGAGAAGAAGTTCAAAACTTTCTCTTTCTTCTTTTGTAAAACCTGCAGTGTTTTTTAACCCCGTGGGATTATATACATCTATTGGTTTACGTGCTGCATTAAAATCTCCACTGACTATAGCTCTTTGTTCATTTTTTAAGAAATTTCTTAGCTTTACATCCCATTGTGTCAAACGTTGGTTGATACGTCCACTTCCAGAATTAGGAACATAAACATTTACTAATAAAGTATTGTCTGAAAATCTAATAGATAAGAAACGACCTTCATTGTCAAATTCATTAGGATCTCCTGGCATTTTAGTTTCTACTTTATCTACTTTGTTAGCATATGTTGGTGACAATAGAATGGCAACTCCATTAAAACCTTTCCTTGCCTCTGTGCAAGACCAATAAGCAGTCCAGACTTTTAATAAATGTTTTTCCATATCATTAATAAGTGCAGGATTAATTTTGGTTTCTTGAAGACAAATAATGTCAGCCTCCATATTTTTCATAAAATTTGGTTCTTTTTTCAATATTGCTCGCAATCCAGCGACATTGTAAGTTATTATTTTCATATTTGAAAACTAAAGTTTAATAATATTAAAAATACTACTTGTTTTATGTAAAACAAACTTTTCTTCTTTTCAATTTTTTATAAAAAGGTCGACCGCGTCCATTACTCACTCATTGTCTGTCGGTCATCACGTTGAACCACAAATGTTTTTGTCATGTATATATTATACAACCGTTAAAAATCCATAAGAGTAAAATTAGATAATAAGAAAACAAGAAAGAAATAAATGTCTCTTACTATACCAGAATTCAGAGAATTTTTAAGTGTAAATCGTGATATTTGTGATTTTAGTTCTCTTAATCAATATCTGCACTCTCTTTTTCCAGATGGCCTTGACCCTGTAATATTTCCATCAATAAGAAAGCCGGCGTTGTATGCTGGAAACTTCCTTTTTAAAGTTGATTTCCCACTCACACCAAAAAATTTGCAAGTAGGAGATGTGGTTAAATTACTAAGAGATAACAATACATATGTTTTCAAAGTTACTTCTTTGAGCACAAGTCCAGAATATACATTCACTGTAGAAACCAATGGAGATGAAAATTTAGAAGAAGAAACCTATGAACTTTATGGAATAGAGTTGTATGATGTTGACAGGATAGGATATCACAATTACATGAATTTGAAATCTGATCCAAATGTTGTGATTACACAGCAGAGTGTAGCGTCATTGAATTTTAATCCTGAGCTTTACAAGATTCTTTACCCTGAATCACGTCTTATGAATGATCAAGATGCTTTTATTCAGTATATGAGACATTCTAGAATAGGAAATGTACAAGAACTATTGAGTTCTGACACTCTTTTCACTCAACCCATTCGCTTACCTAGTGATGTAACATTTGATAATATTGTTGTGGAAGATAGTTTACACCTTGGAGGTAACAAATTAGACATTATAACAGGAGAAGGAACCGGTTTATTAACAGAACAAGCTATTCAACTCCTGGTGTCTGACACAGCAGATGATCTTCGGGATGAGATCGTAAATGCCCAGAACTCTTATAGTTTGTCTTTTTCTAATATCTTTTCTGTTCCAGATGGAACACTTATGTCTGCAAGTAAAATTGAAGTCAGAGATGAACTGAGTGTTCCTGCAACTTTCTGGTCAAACATAACTCTTCCTCAAATAACACTGCCTTCATTCAAATCCATTTTGTTTAATGAACCAGGACCTATTTCAATTGAGAGAGATATTGAAATATTAGGGGATGTGAATTTTCCAAACATGTCTAATATTCAGATTGACAAGGATGTGTATTTAAGTTCTAATTTGCATCTTACTAGGGGAATTGACATGAGCCGTGTAAATGAACAGATTATGGATGCGTCAAAAACTGTATTCTACAACCAGGTTATATTTGACACTAGTAATATTATTTTTAAACCATCACGTCTCACATTGGATCATTTGACGGTGAATCAAAGTATACAATTACCTTCAAATGTTTTGAAAAATTCTTTTTCAAATATGTTATTTGACCCAAATACTACATCTCTTTTTACAAACAAATTATTCACTCAAATAGCATCGCATTCGAATTGGAATTTTGAACATGATGTACGTATAAATGCAGATTTATATTGTCGTGATTTATTCACTCAAAGTATAAACACGCCTGGTGATACACCTCTTGCTTTTGTCCCTCAAGTACGTTTTTATGATCAACCTTTGTTTCCGAATGGATTTTTGGGTCCACTTGAAAAGATATTAACCAAAGATATAGATGTCAAAGGAAGACTGCATTTGTTAAATGATTCATGGCTAACGTTAGAAGAGCTTTGTAGCTTTAGAATAAAATGCAGAGCTTATTTTGAAGCACCACCTGAGTTTAAAACTCCTGTAACATTTGATCAACCGGTTACTTTTGCATCAAGTCCTGAGTTTTTAGAAGGTAACCTTGTTTTACCAAATAATCTAGTTCTTAATTCTCCTTCAAATATTGTTTTCCTTAATCCTCCTCAAGAACCAGAGCCACCTGATTTGAATGATCCTCATACATTTTCTAATGAAGCTTATTTTAGTAAGCGTGTATATTTTGAACAAGGTGTAGAGGGAATAGTATTTCCTGTCCCAGAACCTGATTTGAACCCGGTATTTGAATCTGTAACTCTTAAAAATCTTCACATAGATAGTAATGTTGATACAATAGATTTACAATCTATAAATTTAAAGGTTAAAGATTTAAATGCATCTGAAAAAGTGTCAGTAAATACATTAGCGGTAAATGATGAAGCAACAATAAATGAAGCAACTTTAGACAAAGCAGTGGTAAATGAGTTGACTGTCAGTAATAAGATCAATGGACTTGATGCATTTTTGCCAGATACTTATGCTTCCTTTGAAGTTACTGACAAATTGACAGTAAAAGGGGATGCTTTTTTTGAAGGTCCGGTTACATTACTTGAGAATCCATTGTTGTCAAAACCTTTGGATGTCTCTCAAGGTATAATTTTCCCATCTGAAGTTGATTTTACAAATACCATATGTACATTTGGTGATTGGGAGAGTAAATATAGTACATGGAATTTCCCTGACAGCATTGAAAAGGTTAATATAAACAAACCTTTGTGTATAGACACACCAGATGTCACATTTAATCATCCATTACACCTGGATAGTCTTCATATAGCTCAATCTGGTCTGAATATAACATGGGATGATAAAATACATACTCCTTTAAATACGCCTATTGTCTTGGAAGGACCTTTGGAAGGATATTGTAATGTATCATGTGATACTTTATTGGTGAGAGACAATCTTACTTTAGGACCTGGTGTTGTTCTTTCAGCTGATCAAGTCTCTTTTACATCTGTGGATCTTCCTCCGTTACAGAATGTCTCTATAGACTCTCTTCTTGTAAAAGATATAACAGTTACAGAACAAGTAAACGATTTATCTATTAGTAACCTGGTTACAGAAAATCATACAAGTAAGAAAATTGTAAGTGAGAATGTGAGTGCATCTAATTTAGTTACAAATGAAATAGATGTTGTTGAATTGGATGCAAATAAAATTCGTGTACAAAATCTGACAATTAATAGTAATGTTAATTTCCCTAGTCCTTTTAACATAAAAGTGCCTGTAAATGCACAAGATGCTTACTTTTCAAATATATCTATCTCCCAACAGGCTCTATTTTCAAATGCACATTTCAATGAATCTGTTCATGTTAAAGCATCTGTATATGATTTAAACGCATCTAATTTACATGTAGATGATTCTTATTTGTCTAATTTAAAGGTTATTAATGCAAAAGTAAATAATGCTCAGGTTTTGAATCTAAACAGTAGTAATTTAAATACAAAAACGCTTTTTGCTGACATTTCACGTGTTGACAAAGAATATGTTAATGATATGGAAGTTGAAGAAGCAAATATAAAAAGATTACATTCAGCATTTGCAGCATTTGACAAAGTAGATATCAAATCAAATGTAAGTCAGACATTATCCTCAAAGGTTTTGAATATAGAAGATGTTGCTACTATTGCTACATTAAGTAATAACGAGATACATGTGAGTAGTAATGCATATGTTTCAGGAACAATGTATACATCTAACATGGTGGCTCATTCTAATGAAGTAGAAAATCTAACTTCTTCTTCGGTAAATATTCAATCCAATTTACAAGTATCTGCTCCTTCGACATTTAGTAATCAGGTTTCATTACAAGGAGAGCTTGTTGCAGATGCTCCTGTAACTCTTAACAATAAAACGACATTCAATGGAGAAGAAACTGTTTTTCAAGGAACTTCCACGAAATTTAGTTCAAATGTTGATTTCAAAGGGCAAAGTGTGAGTTTAGATGAGGGGAATGTGTCTATAACAGGTCCAAATAATACACTGGCTAATGTGAGTATGACTAGTAGTAGTTTTTCAGGACCTAATATCAGATTTAATTCAACCCCAACTTTTGATTCTAACATAAGAGTTCATGGCAAGAGTATTATGTCTATGATAGTGATTGGTAGACCTAAAGGTGCACCTATTCATAATGTACCTCCAAGACAACAAACAAATGTGAATATGTCTCATGTAGTGTATTTAAATGATTCGTCAATGACCAAAGTATTTTCTTCAGAAGAACCTGATGCACAGTTTGATCTAGAAGTTGCGTTGTATCCAAATGCTGTAATACAAACTAATGCGAATCAAAATTGGCGAATAAGAATCAACTTGATAGGCATGCCTTTTCCACTTGGTATGTTGGGAACCAGAGGAGAGATTACATTACAGGAAAAAAGTATGTATGGTAGATCTCTGGATCTTGGACCTCAATATTCTTTCCAATCTTCCAAAGCTCCTCCCAAAACCGGAGGATATGCTTTAAACACCATTAAGTATGTGATTGTGGAACCCAATGCTGTGTCAGCTGTTATTGAAAATATTGGTCAATTTTCTACATCTGAACAGAGTGTATACAAGGAAGTTTTGGAAATTAAAGAGTCTGGAACCAAAATAACATCATTATTGACATGGTCTATTTATACAATGGACCGTGGAGCATATGATGGACCTGTACAACTACCTAATGGGGAATTAAGTACATCTTTTTTGGAACGTGGTTTCTTGGTCACTGATTATGATGATGTAAGAAGGTTACTTATATTAAATGATGCTTCATCTTCTCTAACAAACACAAATTGTGAAATATATGAAGATAAATGGTGGTCATGTACATTACCTGGACCTCCTGCAGTACTAAAAATAATGAGAGGACAAGAAGTGTTAACTACTATTGAATCTCCATATCCATGTAGGTTAATAGCCAAGGACTTGTCTCCGATATTATTTATCAACACTTCTGGAGAAAATGCAATGTCTAGGATATCTTCTGTATACAGTGCAAGTAATCAAAACAGTGAAATTATCTATGTTGAAGAGGGTGTTTTAAAAATTACAAATTTAAATAATATGACCACAAATGTGGTAAAAAATGATGTACTAAGAAGACCTTATCCACGATTACCAATTGCTTATATCGCAAATGAATATAAAAAAATATATATATCTTCAGCCTTTATGGAGGTAGTTGATGGTTTTTTTACTGCAATTGGCGGATTAGAAAAGCTTGTCAATAATAATGATTTAATTATTGGTATAAACACAAGTGGGAATGGACCTGTAATGATCTATGACGGACAAGGTAAATTGAATTTTAAAGAAGTAGATGGAGGAATGTCCGTTGTAAAATACAGTGGAAATGATTTAATTGCACAGTGGACAATAAGTAGCAGTGGTGTTAAGGGTTTAGCACCACAACTTGTTCCTTTAGAAGATGGTGATTTCTTGGCTTTGTGGGAAACCACATATAATTCATCTATTAAACTCAAAGATGCTTGGGACAAAGAAAGAATATTTGAAGGTAACATGGTGATGGCAAGACATGATGGTCTTGGAAACTTAATTTATGGAATAGAATTCTCTGGAGTTAGAGGAGGTATTTTAAGTAAAACAAGTCTCTCTTTTGAGGTAATAGGATCAAATGATTCCGCATTTATAAAAGATGAAAAAGGAAACATCACTAATTTGCTAGAAAATAAACATATGATTATACGTTTTTAGCATTTTCATCTAAATAATTATTTTTTTCGTTTTTGAAACACTGATTTAAAATAACAGCTTCTTGAGATTTATCATTTTTGTCAATAGGATTTTTCTTAATAGCATTAATTTCACGTTGTATGGTTTTTAATTGTTTTGTGATATCTTGTTTACTGGCTTCAATGCCCATCAAATTTTCTTTGTAAGAAGTTGGATCTTCTCCTAAATATTTAACAGCTTGAGACATTTTGGCTTTTGTCTCTGCCATCATTGTATCAAAAGTTTTCAACTCTTCATACAATGTACCATATCTCTGTCCCAAATTATCTAGTTTTTCTTGTACTTCTAGTTGATTAGTTGTACTCATAGGAGCATAAAGTTGAGTTATATTTGGTTGTGCAAATTGACGTGGATCCTTACTTTGATTGAGATAGCTTATAAGTCCAGCAATGTCATTCAAAAAAGCATCTCTTCCATTTTTTGTAAATTTTCCATCTAAATCATCCATGTAGGCTCTTTCGAATTGGTCAAATCTTTCAGGTAATTGATTTTTTTCAAATTTAAATAAATTCAACAACTTAATGAGATCCATTGGATCATCCACAATAGGAGTAGCAGTCATAAGAAGTAAACGCACAGAATCATTTCCTGATTTTTTATAAGAGTTCTGTACAGCTGCATTGAATGCTTTCATATCAGCAATTTCAGCATGGTGTGTTTCTTTTCCAGGTTTATAAAGACGGTGTGCTTCATCTACAATGACTAGAGTTTTCCTTAAAGGATCATCATTTTCTTTTTCTTCTTCTTCTTTACCAAACAAACGTTGTAAAAATCCTTTGTTTTTACCTGATAACATGTTGGTAAATTGACTGTGAGACATACTTTCAAGTCTCCAACTTGGTCCTATAATCTCTTTACGTGCAGAATTATCTGATGGTACAGATCCTGTTTTTTTCACATGTTCTCTCATCTGAATATTACAAATAACTTCATACATATTCTTTTTGATATCATCTTTTAATGAACTTCGAGTTACCCACAAAATGTCGTATCCATAAGGAACAAAACTTTGTGTGGCAGTTGATATTGCAGTGCAAGTTTTTCCGGTTCCTACTCCATGCCAAAGAAGCATTCCTTTGACTGTTGTTAAAGATGGATTGAAATAGTTACTAATAAAATTCTGAGTAGGAGTAAATTCAGGCAATTGAGTGGTTTTTTTCAAACAGTCATTCTGTATTTCAATATTATTCCAAGAATATTTAGGATCAGAAAATTTATTTTTCACATAATCTTTAAACTCCAAAAATGTATTAGGTTTATCTTCTTTCTCTTTCTCATCAGATTTTCTTTCTTCTTTTTCTTTTTCATCAATTAGAGGAGGAGCACTTGGTTCTTTATTTTCAAGTTTGTCTCCATTTTCATTTTCATTTTCATTTTCTTTATCATCTATTTTTTCAGGAATGGAAGAAAAAGAGTCTGATAATTTCAATTTCGGTTGATTATTACCTCCATGTAAATCATAAAATCCCTGAGGATATGTTTTGCTTAAAAATCTAAAGGTTGTTTTAAGATTTTTCTTAATTTGTTCATGATGAGTTTTAATAAACTCCTCCTTATTTTCATTGTATGTATCCAATAAATGATTATATAATGGACTAGTTGTTTTAAGTTTCAACAAATAATTGTAAGGTGCATCATTTTCTATCCAATTGCCAGTTTTTCTTAGAATTCGATGCATCTTGCTCAAAACATTTAGTCGTCGAATTGCCAAAAAAGGTTTAAATAGATCTTTAAATGGTATTTTTTCTTTTTCTTTTTCTTTTTCTTGTTCTATCTCTTCATCTTCATTGTTTCCTTTTCCTTTTTGGTTTCCACCTTCTGTTTCAAACATATCATCCGAATGAAGAGAAGAATTTAAATCATGATCAACTGCTCCTTCCATGCATATTTTTTCCAAATCAGAAACAAATACCCTTTCTTTTAAGTTAAATCCTTGGTTATTAATATACAAATTAAATAAAGTATCAGTATTTACAATTTTTTCCAGGTTTTTGGAAATAAGAGTGTTGTAAACAAATACATTTAATGGCCATCCCACACGAGGAATGAATTTAAGACCTGCTTGTCCACACTTACGTGTTGATCGACCAATAACCTGTTTAGTACTAGACTTAAATTCTTGGGGTTCAAATATATGAACATATTTAACATCGTATAAATCAATTCCTTCCTTAAAATCTTTATCTACTAAAAGTATTTGAACATTTTCTCCATGAATATTATTAGGTCGTTCATTAAACGCATTTTTTATTTGATTGCGAAGTGTTTCTGACATAGGATTTTTAGTGAACATTGCACCTTTAGTCAAAATACCAAATCCGTTGGTTCTTTGAAAATCATTGAGACGATCATTATCTCTCATAAACCAATCTTTTCCTTTTCCAAAAATTAAATGTCTTTTTGACGCAATCAAACCACTTGCTATTATACTTGTTCCGTATCCATAATTCAAATCCGAAAAAATAAAATGTTTGTATTTTTTCTTATGTTCTTTTAAATCTTTTTCATCTAAAGCTGCAATATTATCCAATAACATTTTGAGTTTTGGAGAAGTAGTAGGTAAATCTTTTAAAAACTGTTCAGGATTCCATGTGGATTGTGTAAATTTGTACATTGGATCTAATTTACTAAAGTTATCAACTCGTCTTATACATAAGAGAGTACGAGGATCTTCAAGTTTAACATTGGCATATTTGTTATTAATATTTTCTTCTTGAATACCTACCTCTTTGGGGGGTAAAACTATAGAAGCATCTATTTCTTTTGTAGAATCTTTTGTAACAATAGCTTGTTTATCACTTACATCTTCTATACTAGATGCTTTATCTTGTAACATCATTTCTACTATTTTAGAGGGTTTCATGTCATATTTTTTGTTAATACATACAAACATCCTATAACCCAATGTTTTATCAACATCATATTTAGTATTAAGACTCATTCCCTTACGTTCATATTTGGCAATTTTACATTTATTTTTATCCATTTGAAAAGATATATTGGGACGAGTTATCCAATCATAAGGTAAAAGTATACATTCTGGTGGCCGTTTTTCATTATCTACTACTCCTTGTTGTTCATTAAGTTTTGGCAAAAACGAAATCCAAATATTATAAATATAACGACGTCCATTACATGTTATACCAATCATGTCTTCACTTAAACTTTTATAAATTCCATCTGATTTATCCAGAGAAGTAGGAAATACAACATCTTTGAGATAAGTTTCATCAAATAATTCCATTCCTGGTGATGATTTTTCAAAATCTGTAACAGTAAAAGCGGTGTATTTGGGATGTCCGTCTTCAATAGTCTTTATAAATTGAATAATACTTTGACGGTCTTTGTATTGAATATCCTCCAAATTAGTAACCCATACCATGTCAACACCACCATCTTCTCTTAACATGTCTGTATTATTCAGAATATTAGAAAGATCATCATATTTGTCATATTGTGCAAGCGGGTTTACATATAATCGATCTCTATCAAATCCCTTCACACTAACCATAAACACACAACGGATGGAAAGAAGAACACAAAAAGTTTTAACATACATCTGTTGTGACAATGTATCTCCACTGCTAGTGTTGCCCATTTTGGTTAATAACATTTTGACGGCTTGAGGATTGATTTGTTCAAACGCTTTCTCTACATTTTCTCTGTTTCCTCTATTAAAATTAAAAAGAATAGTCCTAACTGCTTCATAAAAGATCTGCAAATCGTCAGCACCTTTTTTATTTTTCTTTTTAATATCATCTATATCATTGGCTTTCCAAAATTTGGATTTATATATCATCATGGATCTTGTTTTCTCGGATGCAAAGAAGGCACTCATAACACCTTTAAACCAATGTTCTGATGTGTTATTATAGTGAGGAATTATATCTAAGATAGCTTCACAATGCATCGGGTTATCCATTTGACTTTTCATGGTCTGTAGCATACGAACATAGTCCCCTTGATTTACATCCAAACGTGTTTTATCATCAAAATAATTTTTACGTTCAGGATCTAATGTTACTGGAGGATCTCCAAAATAGTTAGATATTTTTTTTTTGACCCAGTTGTATGTAAACATTAATTTCTTTTAGAGTAATGATTAAAATATGTCACATGATCTGGAAGGTGGTGGACTCATTGATTCACTGGGTTCAACAATTGGTCCAATGATAGGGAGACTCTTTTATAATACAGGAACATCTCCCGATGATAGTACTAAAATTGAAAACAAACCTGATAATGATGTACTTGGTGCTGACATTTCACCCAAACCAAATATAGAAACTGGGATTTCAAGTGCTAATGTGCAAGAACAACTAACCAAGAGTGGAATTGATGGCACTGAAAGTAAGCTTCAAATCATTCCTCCTTTTACAGATCGTCAAAATTGTGAAAATGATTCATGCTGTCCACCTGAAAACTCAAGGTTTAAGACAGCTAATGAATACAGGAAGTACATGATGAAAAAAGAAATCAATTGGACTTCTAAGGTTCTCTTTTTTTCTTTTCTTATTATGCTAGGTATTGTAGGGATATTGTCTTTTATTTTTTACAAAATGATTATGATTGTAATCACTTATGTAAAACAGTTGAACTTTTCATTCTTCCCGAGTGACACAAAAAAGAATAAAGAAATTAAAGAGAAAGCTGAAAACAAAAATGATTTTTATACTTACCAAAAAGGAATAAATAAAACAATTCAAAATTTCAACCACCATAACCGACAATTATGTAAATTTTTCAATAAAACCGATGCTCCAGGCATAATTAATCAAAAAATTTTAAATAGCAAACATGATAATTGGTGAATTAAAAGAGCTTGATGCCAAGTATGAACAATACCTTCAAAATACAATTTCAAATGATGACATTCCAAAAATGTTCAAACAAATGAACATCCCATCTTCTCCAATTGAAGTTTCTCCCGCATGTAAAAATAATTTGAATCAATATTTCAACACCGCAAAAATTGCCTTAAAAAACTGACTCTTGTGTAGATGATTGTTCATTTTGTGGTGTGTTTGACTGTTGGGATTTGTCTTCGATCCAATATCTCCAATGTCCTCCTTTGGTGGTTTCTGTTCTGATGAGTTTTTCTCTAGC
>Ga0136595_1000511_pt1 | contig 12110 bp, 9 predicted proteins | sample AntCluMetagen397_FD_104789 | JGI IMG/M metagenome (GOLD analysis project Ga0136595, IMG submission 104789) | Saline lake microbial communities from Club Lake, Antarctica - Metagenome TFF #397 | ecosystem: Environmental > Aquatic > Non-marine Saline and Alkaline > Saline | place: Antarctica: Club...
TCACGCTGCTATCGTGAGTGTCGAACAGTCGGTTCAGGATCCAGAGCTGACTCATGATGTTACCACACGAGCGACGATTCAGTTGCTTGAACTGGCTCGTAGAGAGTCTGCCCGAGTCATATTTGCTTCAAGTGCGGCAGTGTATGGGCATCCAGAATCCGTACCGATTGCTGAGACAGATCCAACGGGGCCGACTTCTCCGTATGGGCTTGCGAAATTAAACGCGGATCAGTATGTTCGATTGTATGCGGATCTGTATGATGTGGAGGCGATCCCGTTGCGGTATTTCAACGTCTACGGTCCACGTCAGACTGCAGGGGACTACAGCGGTGTCATTAGCATCTTTCTGGAACAAGCACGCAATGGTGGCCCAATAACGGTCCATGGCGATGGACAACAGACCCGAGACTTCATCCACGTCTCTGATGTTGTGCAGGCGAACTTGCGTGCAGCTGTTCAGGGAGTTCCAGGAAAGGCATATAATATCGGAACCGAGGAGAGTATCTCTATCTTGGACCTTGCAGAGACTGTTCGAGAGGTTGTTACGGCTGACGATGCTGTTGAGATCGAATATACTGATGCACGTGAGGGAGACATTGATCAGAGTCGAGCGACAATTGAGCGAGCAACAGATGACTTTGGATTCACCTCGACTGTTCGATTAGAGGATGGGTTGGCACAGCTCGTCTAATTCATCTTTACTGTGGTCTGACAGTTTTGGTTTGGCAGCGCTACAGGATTTTTATTCGGTACAAGGAGGCACTGGTTGTGAATTAGAGTTATTCTATCTTTCTATTATAGATGGTCACGACGATTGAGGGTACAAAGAATAGCATATTTTATATCAAGAGGAGAAATCGGCACGTTTGTGTACGGTCATTTGTAACGAACCGCTAATGCGAATTCTTCGGGTTGCTCCCTATATTTATCCAGATACAAAGGGTGGTGGTGCCTATCACGTGTTTGCCCTCAGCCGCGATCAGGCCGCAATGGGTCACGACGTGACTGTGCTGACTGTATGTGAAGATGAGTCGCTACCGAAGGTTGAAGAGACAGATGGCTTTACCATCCTTCGGGTCTCTCCAGGCTTGACACTATTCGGAAATGACATTTCATCTGCAGTGGCCCGATATTTGTGGGGTGTCAACTCCGAGGACTTCGACGTGATTCATGCTCACTCTCATCTATACTTTTCGACGAATCTGGCGGCACTGAAACGTCGACTTGGGGATATTTCTTTGGCAATTACCAACCATGGATTGTACAGTCAGAGTGCACCAAAACAGGTTTTTGATATATATCTGAAGACGCTTGGTCGGTGGACGTTCAACCAAGCTAATATCGTGTTCTGTTATACTGATGAGGATCGGAGGCGTGTGCGTGAACTTGGTGTGAATTCTGATATTGCGGTGGTTCCCAACGGTATCGATACTTCGAGGTTCACACCAGATGGTTCGGAGAGTGACTTGATAGACCACGATGGACTGGTAATATTATTTGTCGGGCGGTTAGTAGAAGGCAAGTGTCCACAGGATGCAATCGAAGCAGTTGCTGAGATTCCTACAGAGTTAGATGCGAAACTGTACGTTGTTGGTGACGGCCCGATGCGTGAGGAGTTAGGGGCACTCGGTAGGAATGCCGTCAAGTTCCTTGGACACGTTCCCTACGATGAGATGCCTGCAGTGTACCGAGCAGGAGATGTTTTGATTCTCCCGAGTCGGGCAGAAGGACTGCCACGGACAGTACTTGAAGCGTTCGCATCGGGTGTGCCCGTTGTGTCGAGTCATCTAGAACATACCGCTTCCGTGGTTCAGAAGGGAGGAGAGACTGTTCCTGTTGGAGATATTACGGCGTACAGTTCGGCATTGAATCGAGTGCTCAATGACCGAGATCAACTGGGGAAGCAGGGTCGCGAAGCGGCTGTCGAGAAATTTCGGTGGGAGTCGACTGTCGAGGAAACGACCCAAAGACTCGAACTGCTCAGATAACGTCTTTTTCGCTCATCTGTTTGTGCCAGTGTGCGAAGACGTACACTGACCAGAGAAACTTACTGTATTCGCCAGCGCCGGTTCTGTGATCCTCATATATATCGAGTACGTCTTGTGCATTAAACAGATCTGTCTCAATACTTTTCACTGTCTCTTTGAAGTCCTCACGGAGTTCATCTTTGAGCCACTCACCTATTGGCATGTCGAAACCCTGCTTGCCGCGTTTGAGTATCGACTCTGGCAATAGATCATCAAACGCCTGTTTCAGCACCCGTTTCTGTTTTCGAGGAGTTATTTTATAACTGGTGGGAAGTGACATTGCATACTCAACAATCTCGGTATCAACGAATGGGACGCGAACTTCGAGGGAGTTCTGCATACTGGCGAGATCTGTTTTATGTAAGATCTGATTCGGGAGGCCAAAGTGTGTGTCGACGGCGAGGATTGTTGCTAGATCATCTTGTCTATCTTTGGGAAGATACTTCATTGCATCCTCGTGTTGCTGTTGGTATACTTGCGGTCCAGTTTGGACTGGATCAATCTTATCGAACGCAGTCGTCGCATCATTATTAGGCACGCGTCCCCATCCGAAATGGCGAATCGCTGGATCTGGTTCACCACCGCGAATGAATTTTTGTGCCTTTCGTACGAGTTCACCACGGGACGTCTTTCGAGAGACATCGAGTCGGTTGATGGCGGGTTCCAGCACGTTCGTTCGTACCGCTGACGGAATTCGACGGTATTGCTTCGCATAGTATTCCCCTCGGTATCGGCTGTAGCCTGCGAATAGTTCGTCTGCGCCATCTCCTGACAGTGCAACTTTTACGTCTTGGCTTGTCTCCCGTGAGACTATGTATGTCGGAAGGAGCGACTGATCGGCAAAGGGTTCGCCAAGACGATCTAACACTTCTGGAATCGCATCCCGGGCTTCATTTGGTGTAACTGTATATTCTGTGTGGTTTGTATCGTGGTAGTCCGCTACTTCTTGGGCTGCCCATGATTCGTCGAAACGTGACTCTTTGAAGCCGACTGTAAATGTCTGAACTGGTGACTCAGAAAGCGTCGACATGAGTCCCACGATGATACTTGAATCGATGCCACCGCTCAAAAACGCTCCAAGCGGGACATCGCTCATTAGTCGCTCCTCAACGGCGGTTTCCAGTCTTTCTCGGAGACCGTCGACAGCGGTGTCGAAGCTTACATCTCTTGATTCAACTGTTGGGGTGTAGAATTGACGCTGATTAACACCCTGTTCGGAAACAATGACCAGCTCACCCGGCTGTAATTTTCGGATATTACGAAATGCTGTTTTCGGGGCAGGAATATAGCCCAGAGCGAAGTACTGCGAGATACTTTCCCGGTCTATTCCACCATGGTCGACGCCGGACTCAAGCAATGCTGGAAGCTCCGAGGCGAACGCAAGTCGATCGCTGTCTTCGGCTATAAGCAGTGGCTTAATCCCCATTGGATCGCGGGCAAGCAACAACCGTTCATCGGTATGATCCCACAGTGCAAAAGCAAACATCCCTTCTAGTTGGTCGACGAACGATGGACCATATTCTTCGTACAGGTGAACAAGAACCTCCGTGTCTGTATCAGTGGTAAATTCATGCCCATTCTCAATTAGTGAACGGTGAAGATTCTGATAATTATATATTTCACCATTAAATATCACAGAGATGGTATTGGATTCATTAAAAATTGGTTGTTGACCTGCCTCTGGATCGATGATGCTGAGGCGTCGATGTGCGAGCCCAACTGGTCCATCAAGATGTATTCCTGCTTCATCTGGGCCTCTATGGGTGATACAAGTATTCATGTCTGATAGCTCTCCCTCGTCAACTGTTTGGTTAAAACAAAATATGCCAGAAATACCACACATTATTGAATATAGCCTAAATCTTCTAATCGCTCTTCGACATTAGTGAATGATTCTTGTGTTTGCGTGGATTCTTCTGCCGAAAAAATTTTTCGGCGGGATTTATTAGGGAGTTCTACCCAAGGGACTCCCGTTAGTTCTGGATGGTGTATCCTTGCCGGGTGGCCATAGATATTGATCGGGAGCCAGCAGACTTTTTGGCCGAACAGGTTTCCATGATCGCTAGTAATCACAGGCTTGCCCTCTACATTTGCCACCAACCGCTCCACCTCGGGCAAGACGATTGAGAGGTTCTCCTCATATGCCTCGCGAACAATATCTTCACTGAGTCGCCCAGCTGAGAGCTGCTCCCAGACGGAGAGGTGTTTTGGGTTCGGTACAAAGGTAGCTTGCTCGCTCAGTTCCCGTCCAGTTGGTCCGATGAAGGGGTAATGAGGTTGCATATAGTGAACGATAATTCGCTTGTTATCGTAGCTATCAGCCACGTCAATAGCGGCATCCGTTACTGATTCTGGGAGGACAGTCCGGAGTTCTTCGTCCCAGTGATTTTCCCATACATGCTCAATATGGGCGAACTGCAGGTTGAAGTCGGCGAACTGAGGAGAAGCTGTAACGTACACTGTGTCCCGGCAGTCTTGATCGACAAAGTTGTTCTCAATGTACTCCCGTGTCTGGCTGGCATTTGACTGGACTTTCTCAACTGAAGCATCGAACGGATTATTCCGTTTGAACAAGTCATATCGACATGCATCCAACACTATTAGTACATCCCAGTCTTGCTCAAGGAAATTAATTCCGTCCCCGTCTGGTTTAGTAAAAGGGCGAACCATGACAACGCCAGCCTTCCGACGGACCGACTCTGGATTGCGGATTGCTCTACTGATTTTCCCTTTAAGATTCATTCGTACTGTTGTAGCTGTTCGAGTGTTCTCTTCTCTTCGGTCGAAAGAGATCTTTCCTCGGTTGGCGAGAATAGCCCTCTGATGATCTCTTGAACGTTCTGTGGTGCATACATATATATCAACCACCCGAATTGCAACGGTAAGTACCAGTATGGTAGGTCTAGTTTCTCGATTGCCTGATAGCTCCGGTAAGCAAGAGTTATCTTTTTCAAGAGTTGATTCTGCTGACTTCTTGATCCTTCATTAATCCGATAGAGGTAGATTGGTTCTGGGAGGTTCGCTAACTTCCAGTTCTGGCCAATATTCACGAATAGCTCATACCCGGCCACATTCCACGACCGGAATAGGTCGGTCTCGAAGAGGGCTTCTCGTCTGAACATCGCTGTACCCAAATTTATCATACATTCTCTTGCCATGCCAGTGCGAATTGATTCATCATCGACTGGTCGGAGCTTGACGTCACATTGGTTGCGGTTCGGATTAATGTAGAAGTAGCCACCGCCGAGGACGCCGACCTCAGGGTGTGATTCCAAGTATTCTACCTGTTTTCTGAGCCGATTGGGAGTAGATACATCATCGGCATCATGGAAAATAACGTACTTCCCATCAACGTGCATGGCTCCTCGGTTTTGAGAGAAGCTTTGGCCAATATTCGTCGCGTTCTCCAAGATGGAATACTTGTAGTCGACCGTTTCCAGGTTATCCCTAGCGATCTCAACCGAATCATCGTCAGATCCATCATCAATAATTATAATCTCTATATTTTCATACTCTTGATCAAATATAGATTCAAGTGTAGCACCAACATTCCCACTCTCGTCGTACATCGGAATAACAATAGACACCAATGGTTTATTATCTTCATTATTCATAATTTATATCTATCTAGTGAGGTACATGATGATGATCATTCAGTACGTTACTATTAATATATGCCATATATAAATATGTCCAGTTTGTAACTCAGTCACTTTCTAGCCACAGGATCGCAATATATCTGAATATGTCCATTAGCTGTCTGGTTTAGTGGAAAAAGTCGAATGACCCGCTCGGCTACTATTTCCTCGAGGCGTTCACGCTTCAAATTGTCATTGAGGAGGTTTATCATCTGGTCAGCAAACACCTCTGGTTCGGCTGGGTCTGCGAATAATCCTGCCTTGCCGATAATCTCTTCAAAGACATTGATATTAGTAACGACTATCGGTGGCCAGTCAACACCATCGTCTCGGTGAGTCGGATAGTTTTCTTTATATAGACCAATACATTCTCGCTTCAACACCTTTATTCACGACCTATCCCGACGCAGTCTGTTGATTCAATAGAGCCCACATATGTAATTACTGTTCCGAATAGTTGAGGGGATTTAAGCATATACATTATCAACATACAATATAGATGTCAAGCAACTTAATTACCGTCTGTTACGTCAAAAATTACATCGGGTCTGGGGGAAGTTCTGAACTCTTCTTAGAAATCTGTAATCGTGCCAGTGACCGCTATGAATTCTCAGTGTATGGTATTGAGGGAGGAGATGAGTCATATATGCGGAAACTCAAACGACACAATATTTCAGTCAGCCATGCGAACGCATCGTCAAAGGTAGATCTTCGAGCGCTCTATCGTCTGTATCGCTATCTGGAGGCGCACAAGTTTGACATTGTTCACGCACATCTCCCTTACGCACAGGTACTGTGCCGACTGTTATGTCAGCCGATACAGGGTACTGCTGTCGTGAGTAAACAGAGCAGTATGCCACGGAACTACCATCCAATAACTCGGACTCTAGAACAGGTTACACAGCCACTGGACACGAAAACCATAACTGCGACGAAAGCTGTACAGGAAGCGTTTACTGGCTCCTCAAACTTCTATTTTGAAGATCCGGATACGAAGTGGTGTACTATCCATAACGGTATCAACGTTGACGATTTTAACGCGAAGGTCAAATCAGCTGATACGAGCGACATTTGTGAAAACTACGAACTAAATAGGGGCCCTGTACTTCTCAACATCGGTCGATACACCCCGGCCAAGTCACAGATAGATCTAATACCGGTGATGAAGAAAGTCGTCCAGCACATTCCGGATACGACGCTGTTAATAGTCGGGTATGGCGATCTTGAGCGCGAACTGATTGAGCGGATCGATAGGGCTGGGCTATCCGATAACGTACACGTAACTGGCCGGGCGGAATCTGTACACCGGTACTACAAAGCAGCCGATCTCTTCGTACTATCCTCTCGCACAGAGGGGTTCGGAATCGTAAATCTGGAGGCTATGTGTGCGGAATTACCGATTGTCGCTACCGACATACCCGCGGTGAGAGAAATCGTCAATGATGGTCAGACCGGGGAGTTAGTCCAAGTAGGGAACCATCAGCAGATGGCCGATAATATTCTTTCGATACTAATGAATAGTGAAAAGAAGCAGGCGTATTCTCGCTGTGGGTTAGGGAGAGCACAGGAACACTTCGACGTGTCTCAGATGGCAGCACATTATCTAAACATCTATAGTAAGGCAGCTAGAAGGTAGCTTTATTGGGGAGAGCGAGTATCCCAGTCGAAGGATTCAACAGTTAGATCTATTGAATCACTAGATGACACCGAGATTGGATTCTCTAACTATTCGGTATTTAACGCTTCATCAGACGATCTTTTAATGAGTGTGTAGGGTCTATGACAATTTCCTCGACCCGCCTGAGGCGCAGCCGAACGGGTCGACGTAGACGAAACCGCTGTTAAAATCAGTGGTGAGTGGTCTTGATTGTATGCTGAAATGGACCTCGGCACCAAGTCAATTCTCAGTACTTCACAAAGTCGGTTAGTTAGGACGTCTGCTTGCTGAAGGTGTGTTCAAGACCTAACAAGCAAACAGTGAAATCCACGAGGACCAACTGCTTAGTTTCCTCGTCAACCGGCTTGACGAGAAAGTTTCTCTGAACCTCGGCAACAACGCTGAAATAGACGCAGAGGACATTTAGGAGGTCCTCGTCGGCGCGACCGTTGACGCGCCGTTCATCGAGACTCCACGTGACGCTCGATACCACTACTCAAAACGCTTCGGTATCGAGTCGAGTTATCGCTTGTCCGAACAAGCAATAGCAACAACAACGACACGAGACCCAACGGTGAAACTGCTGTACGCCGTGGTGAGTCTGCTGTTGCAGAAAGCGTGGCGATATCTACTCTGTGAATACGTGGCAACGCCCCGCCAAGGCGGGCGTCGCCTCTGGTGGTGGCCTACAAGGTGTTCGTGAATATGGTTCGACGGGCCGCGTGGACGTCCCTCGCGGTGCATCAGGCTGTCCCGTGAGGAGACCACCTGACGACCGGTTCTACCGGTAGTCACTGACCGAGCAAGCGTCTTCGCAAGCGGCAACGTTGCCGCTGACAGCGACAGTTCCGTCTTCGGTCAGCGTTGATCAACCGTTTCCGACGACTCATCACAACAGAACAGGCGGCTCAGGTCAGGTTAACTGGCGATGTTTTGTGAAGTACTGAGTTTTGGACAATAAATCTAAAATTAGTTGGAAACCATCTATAAAATACACCCGATATAATCGAAAGCAATATGTTGCGTGCCCATTACATCCAATTAAACAAATGGGGGCTCAATCTAAGCATAAACCCTCCAGCCAGTTTCAATCTATTGTAGTGTGGGGAATTCTTGTTGCAACTACAACGGTCCAAGCCTCATTCATTCCTCAATATCTGGGCCAGGCCATTCTATTCATCTCTTTGATAAGTGTGTCAATATACACTATTCAATTCTATCAATATGCACAAATCCCACTTTATGTATTCTTTGGGCTCTTTGTTGTAGTATTTATACAAATAAGTCATCTGGTTCTGTCGCCCACCTCAGGAGAGATTCTCCGAGTAATAGCGTTCCCAACAATGTTGATTGTTGTCATTATTGTCCTTCCTCAGCTTGTTTCCCCGGTGAAGTTCCTAGGTATTGTTAGTCGGTTTGCTAGTGGCCTCGTGATTTTAGGACTACCAACACTCCTACTGTCGAATTTTGGACCAGTAACGCCTTTCATTCCACCCTCATCAGGAGGTACAATTAATACAACAGCATTATGGCCGGGTGGTCCAATATTAAATACCGTCACTAGTGTTTTCCGTAACCCAAATACACTCGGGATCGTCGCAGCAACAGGACTGATGACAAGTTTAGTTAGGTTTCATAGTTCTTTGAGACGTGAATATATTCTTTTTGGACTATTATGTACGATCGGAATACTTGTCTCGAACTCAACCGCCGCATTGATTGGTGCGGTCATATTCGTAGGCGTATACCTTGGTCTGTACATATTCCCTACATATTATGGATATTTAATCATCCTGTCTGGCGTTGTCATTCCTCCCGTACTATTTGTATTCTTTTTTTCAGAACTATCTGTGCTTCCATCTTCTATATCACTATCAGGACGAACCCGTCTGTGGAGAGCGACACTTAGTGCAGTCTATGATTCACCACTATTCGGGTACGGGGCTCAACCCGCTAGTCAGGTCATTGAACCCTACCTAAGTAGCAATACACAGGCGCCTCACACTTCGATGGTGGTTTTTCTTTCTAGCGGAGTGATTGGAGGAATAGCATACTTTTCAGCTATTTATCACGCACTCAGGACTAGTTTCATATCTAGAAATGAGAGAACATATATTGGTATAGTAGCTATCTCATTCGGCTTACTTGCTATTGATTTCTTTCATGGGTTTTCGATCTTTGGATTTAGCATGGGAACATTCCTTCTTGGATCAATGATAGGCTATGCTAGTATCCCAGAGGATTTGAGATCTGATAAGGACGCATGATTCATACGAACCTACGAATAAGATAATTTATTTAATGAATGAGTGTGAAAATCGATATGTTCAAAACCGTATTGGTGCATGGTTAGAAAACCTGATTGATTTTAATAGATAACGGGATTTCAAAGGAATAGATAAGAACATGGAGGAAATTTCAAAATGACTCACCAAGATGATGAAACAAGCAGTATTATTGTGCGCCTGATTGGAGGGTCGAGTCTCGCATTAGCTGGTACTGTTCTAACAAAAGGTCTAAATCTTGTATTTCAAGTCCTACTTGGGCGTTATCTCGGACCGACGGTTTACGGATGGTTTACTGTTGGGCAGAGTTTCCTAACTGTGGGAAAATCTATCTCATTATTTGGGCTACACAATTCAGTTACCAAGTTTGTATCCCAATATTATGGAGAAGAAGATTATGCAAATGCTTTTGCGACATTATCGTTTTCAGCGTTGGTATCTGGAAGTTTCTCTTTGATTATCTCGTTAGTTATTGTTACCAAACCAACTTTGGTATCTGTAGGAATATTTAACAATCCAGAAATAACCTCAACTATACAAATTCTTTCATTATTATTGCCAGTACACACACTAATACAGATATCCAAGTCTTTCCTCCAAGCTGTACAAAAGTTTTCTTGGATGTCAATCAGTCACGTATCTGGATCTTTTTTTGAAGTAGTATTTATATTGTTAGTAGGATATCTCGGTCTTAGATATGAAACAGTACTTTGGCTTATAGTCTTATCTTCATTACTTAGCTTGATTATTGCACTAACTATGGTTACTATTATCATATATTACAAATTAAGTTGGGATGGTTTTACTATGAAACCCAAGAAGATTCTTCGTTTTGGAATCCCGTTATTTTTTTCAGGGATTGCATTCACATTCATGTCAAAAATAGATATATTTTTGATTGAATTTTTCGGCCAAAGTGATAGTGTTGGTGTATATAATGCCGCTCTTTTGCTTTCTGGAATCATTTCATTACCACTCACAGGGCTAAACCAAGCAATATCTCCAATTATATCTGATTTATATAATCAAAATAAAAAGACAGAGCTTACAGAAACCCTACAATGGAGTACACGATGGATCTCGACGGTTGGTCTTGGATTTGGAATCATATTTTTTATTTTTTCTGATGAAATAATCTTGCTTTGGGGAGAGGATTATTATTATGGTGGTGTTTTCTTATCAATATTAGTCATCCCTAAAATAGTTAACGCAGTTACCGGTTCGTCTGGTTTTGTACTCCAGATGACTGAACATCAGGACCTTGCACTGGTGAATAATATAACATCACTTGTAGTTAATATAATACTTGATATCATTCTTATTCCTAGATATGGTCCTATTGGTGCGGCTATTGGTACTGCTGTTGCTCTTTCTCTAAATAATATACTCTGCCTCATTGAAGTAAACGTACTGGTTGGACTATCCATGCACAATGCTTCTATCTTTCGCGCTATTTTTTCAGGATTTTTAGTACTCATCGTAGGCCAATTGTTAGGTAACACGGCAATAATATGGGAATTGCAAATTGTGTTCATAGTAATTATTTTTTCTGTATTATCTGTTGCCCTACTCACAAAGAGAGACAAAGATCTGTTAAGGAAAATAATCAAACAGACTATCTGAATTTGTAAGTCTATGATCTTGTGATCACAAGACATCTCAAATCCGAACCTATACGTTCTAGAGAAGCAAGCGTTATGTATGAATTGGCGCAGCCGTCTGAGGTTACTGGGGAGCGACCCTCGTCGAATTGTTTCTGTCTATAACTTTGCTGCGGAGCGTCTAAATAGTTGTATCAATGCCCGCCGAACACCACCTGAAGGATATAATGTGATGGCTGCTGACTGGGATACTTTATTATTACTCGATGGATGTCGTTATGATCTGTTTGAGTCTGTTTGTGATTTATCCGGTTCTTTGTCATCAGTTAGATCACGAGGTAGTTTTAGCGAAGAATTTCTATCCCGTAATTTTGTTGGTGAGGAACTCCACGATACTGTTTACGTAACGGCTAATCCATATACAGATATTATTGAACCGGGGACATTTCATCATGTAGTTAATGTACTTGACTCTGATTGGGACTCTGAAATTGGGACTGTGCCACCTGAAATAATGCGTAAAAGAGTTCAAGAGGCCCATGAGGAATACTCTGAGAAACGGATTATCGGTCATTTCATGCAACCACACTATCCGTTTCTTGGTAACACAGCTCAACAACTGGAACAGCCCGGAGTAAATGAACATAAGACAGAAAATAACAGACCCGATATCTGGAGACAGTTACAGTTCCATTTTGATAATGTTACACCAGAGCTTGTCTGGAAAGCATATCAAGAGACATTAGAAATCATTCTAGATACACTCACACCTTGGGTTACAGATATCGAGGGAAAAGTTGTGTTGAGTTCCGATCACGGTAATCTAATCGGAGAGTGGATCGGACCAATACCAGCTCGGGGATACGGACACCCCCCATCAGTATTTCATGACGCACTATTAA
>Ga0136595_1000529_pt1 | contig 11876 bp, 10 predicted proteins | sample AntCluMetagen397_FD_104789 | JGI IMG/M metagenome (GOLD analysis project Ga0136595, IMG submission 104789) | Saline lake microbial communities from Club Lake, Antarctica - Metagenome TFF #397 | ecosystem: Environmental > Aquatic > Non-marine Saline and Alkaline > Saline | place: Antarctica: Club...
AGTGTACTAATCTGTCGATATTGTCTTTCACGCAGCACTTCAAGCAGTATCTCTCGTCAGCGACCAACCTGTTTCCAGAGCTCTACACAAGAGCGAGCAGTCCCGGCGATACCAGAGGCAGATACGATGTGAGAACAGGACGGCTCTCTGTGGCTGATATTTCCGTCGTGTGTTCAGGAGAGATTGTTCGGTAGTTTTCTGATCAGCTTTTTAAGTAGCTGGAGGAAGTAGCTCAGACGAAAGCCCACGAATGCCAACCGAAGGTCACCCAGCACTCCCAGACTGGATCGAAAATTCGTATCTCCCTCTTGAGCGGTATCTCTGTAATCAGACAGATCTAGACTCCTTTACACACCACCAAGCAACGGAACTCATCGCTGAGGCCAACCCTGATTTTGGAGATGCCGATATCGACCATGCCCTCGATTACATGCTCAACCGCGGTTGGCTCTACAAAGTCGACGACCGCCTCTTTGTCACCGAGTTGCAGTGTGCAAAATTCGAGGAGTCGACCGAGTGACTACCTTTCGACTGTCGACCGAGCGTCTCTGGATTAATTACCGGCGTCGACCGCCGAGCGACGACGCCACAGATAGATTAGACCCGGGACGACCGCTACGACCCAGACCAGCGAACTCGCAATATAGAGCCACCTGTATTTCGGCCACTCAGTATACTCAGCCAGACTACGAGCATCGAGGTAGATCGCCGTCGGCAACCCGAGCCACGTCCCTACGAATAGCACACTCCACAACCCTTGGGATAACGCTGTAACGCCGAAAAACACCACTAACCATCCAACCGAGGTTCCCAGAATCGCATTCCGCCACCATGTCGACGGCTCGGTCTCCGGGGTAAGTGACTCCGAATCCGTCGACGCTTCATCAGGAGTCGCTGGCTTAGTCTCTGTAGGGGATTCACCACCAGAAGGTTCTGACTCATCCGAGTCAGACTGGTCGACTTGCTCGGCTGGCTCAATAAAGTCAAGATACTCGGCTACAAGATCAAGCGAATCATCTCCTCGATGAGTTCGACAAGCCCATCGCCGTCGATGAGTTTCACGTTCAGGTTTTCAGCGATCTCTCTAGCTTGGCGAGAATAACCGTTGGTCGTCACGATCAGAACCTTGTCGACACCGTCGTACTGCTGTCGGAGGCTTGCGTACTGTTGGACGTCGGGCGATCCCACAGTCGAGTTCGGCCCATATCGCTTCGCCTGGATCAGAATCAACTGATCGTAGGGCCTCGACTTGCGGGCAATGATGTCGACGCCCTTGTCTGCGGAGGCCGACGATACCTCCGTCTCCCAGCCCATTTGCTCCCAGATATCAGCCACGAAGTGCTCAAACTCGTAGGGATCCATCTGCTGGAGGACTGCTGTCAGTTGCCCTGGAGTGTCGACTGTCAAACCGTCGTCGGGTATCTGTGGGTTGTTGAGGAGTTCCTGGTGACGATTTTTATCCGATTCAGCTGCTGTCGATGAATCTGTCGACGACTGCGAGCCAATTTCGCGGAGTGACTTCCGCAGGAGACGATAGCCTTCGCGATAGGAAAAAATACCGAAGAAATCGTTTCATAACTCATTGTTGTATCTTCAGCCATGTTACTATTTCTCTCAAACAGTACAGTTATGATTCAGACAACGGTAGCAGAGACCAATGAGTTTGGAAGGTAGGTCATCTGGAGAGAAGAGTATCGATATCTGGGAGCAAATCAGTGAGTTGCCACCCAGTGCCAAGCTCGTTGCCAAACTCCTAGAGTACGACGACAATGGAGAACTCACTCGGGCCCAACTGGCAGAAGAATCGTTGTTGCCACCACAAACCGTCAAGACTGCCGTCGATAATCTCGAAGAGATCGATGCGATTGAATCTCGCTACTCAGTAAGTGATGCCCGAAAACGAGTGTACTGCCTGAGCACATAACTCCTGAAGTGTCACAAGAGTGGCCTCCGATATTGGTTCTTGCCGAAGATAGTGAAACCATAACATCTATTTCAGAGTTGGTAGGTAAAGCTGTGCAACATACAGAGGATGTGTTTTGTACGCACTGGTTTTGTGAAAACGGGTAAGTGGGGGCCCACGAGCAGTGACAGCAGCGCTGTGTACTCTAGGATTTCAATAACCGCTGGGTCTGCTGTGTTGAACTCATCCAACTCGTACTGCGTCTTGAGTTCATTGAATAGCAGCTCTACCTCCCAACGGCACCGATACAGCGGTGCTATATCTGACAGCAGAGACTCTTCTCGTTGGAGGTTCTCCTTCGTTCCTTTCGAGAAGAAGACTCGATAAGCTACCGCTATACTGCGGTTCTGGGCTTAACTAAAGACGGATGTACGTAAGATTAGGCAGTCTCACCGGCCAGCGGTAGTCGATAAATTAAGACACTACCGTAGGATCCATGTCTCGTCATTTCAATACTGCCACCGATAGCAGTAATACACCAATAAATCAACCAGAGCCCGATTCCACTTCCATGGTTTAGTGGTGTTTCCTCGTTGGCGGTGATGACATCCCATTCTCCTTGTGGAATTCCTGATCCGTTATCTGCGATATCGATACGGAGCTGTGGTGGATCATCTTCCCTGGTGAGTTTTATATCAATACGTGGACGACCATTGTCATTGTGAAGGACGGCATTCTCAATTGATTCGTTGATCGCCAACTCCAACAAGGATCCATTTTTAATTGCGACATCATCTTCTACCTCAACACAAAGAGTGATCGCCGCCTCGTTGTATTCTTTTTGACAACTTTCGATATAATCCACGATTGTCGAGACACTGACTAACTGTTGTCCTCTCCGGTCTTCGAAGAGCACACGAATGTCCCCTGCCTTCTCACTGAGTTTTGTTAAGTGTTCTGTACGGTCACTAATTGCATCAACGGCAGCTAGGTGTTGAGGATCCTCTAAATTGCCCTCTAATAGATCAGTATAGCCATCAATGACGTTGATAGATGTCCGCAAGTTGTGTCGAAGGATACGGTTCACAACATCCATTACTTGTTCTGTGAAGACGGTATCAGAGATGTCTCGTTCTATGGCAGCAAAATGTGTTATTTTCCCAGTATCATCTTGTATCGGGACAATTGTCTGTTTGACTCTGTACAACTCACCCGATTTTCGGCGATTAATAAGTTCATCTTCCCAGATGTCCCCTGCAGTAATTGTTTCCCATAAGTTGTCGTAGAAAGTGGGGTCCTGTTTATTCGATTTGAGAAGTCGTGGGTTTTGGCCCATCGCCTCTGTCGAACTATAGCCCGTCATTCGTTCGAATGCCGGATTTACGTATTCTATATCTCCATCGCGATTCGTAATCAGCATCGCATACGGTGAGGCTTCAGCCTGTTGTTCAAAAAGCGTCTTTTCGTGTTCATACATCTTCATTTCAGAAACATCTTCTTGGTATCCGAGTAGATGTGTCACATCCCCAGTCTTCCCCCTAATTGGGATGATCGTTACTCGATTCCAAAACATCGACCCATCTTTGCGATAATTCCGAAGCACCACGGTGACCGGCTCCTCAGCGTCAATAGCTGCTCGCATCGTTGCTACTGGCTCCTGCTGAGTTTCGGCTCCTTGAAGAAATCGGCAGTTCTGTCCAAGAGCCTCAGCTACGGAATAGCCGGTGATATCCGTGAATTCATCGCTAATATAGATGAGCGGCTCATCGTCGCGGGTGGCATCGGCAATCGTGATTCCTACTGGTGCCGAATTCATTGCTCGTCTAAAGATTGGCTCTGCAGTGAGTTGCTCGGAAATATCGATTATTGTGCTCTGGAGCTTTGTCTCTCCACCCCACTCTGCAGGAGACGTCATAACGACCACATTGAAAGAGTCTTTTTCGAGCGGAACAAGTTCAGCATTCAGCCCTAATGCCGGTGCTTGTTGAGAGTTGAGCCGATGAAATTGCTTTCTAAGTGTCTCATAAGATGACTCTGTGAAAAAATCAGAAAGAGACATACCAATAACATCGTCAGGCGCATTGCTATCCAGTAATTCTAAACAAGAGTTGTTAGCGTAGACGACCTCTTCATCAGAGTGAATAAAAAACGGATCCTCCGGTGTCGTAGAGGACATTATATACTTTATTAGGATTCAATCATATAACATGGTGTGTTTCGAACTATTGCTTTCAGATTTATCCGGTCCCAATTACAGGACATAACACAATACATATACCACTGTTTACAGTATAACTGGTCGACCAATTGAATTCGCGTAGTGAGGATGAGCACATATGAGCGAGAGCACACACTCAGATAGAATCGCCGACGAGGAGATTCATATTATTCACGTCGACGACGAGCCAGATTTCGCCCGCATGGTCGGACAGAATCTTGCTGACGAAGACGATCGGTTTCGGGTGCAGTCGACGACCGACCCCGGTGAGGTCGCTGCCATCGTTGAAGCTGGGAGCGTCGATTGTGTTATCAGTGATTATATGATGGGAGAGGTGACCGGGCTCGACGTGTTTTCGGAAGTACGAGAGATCGATCCTGAAATACCGTTCATTCTGTTTACTGATACCGGAAGTGAGACAGTCGCCAGCAAGGCGATTTCTGCTGGGGTCTCAGATTACGTTATTAAAGGCGTAGTCAAAGAACAGTACTCGCTGTTGGCGACCAAGATCACCACCCACGTTGAGCGTCGACGTTCGCAAGTAGCAGCAAGCCACACCCGACAACAACTCCACGAAATCACCGAAAATACGGACGACGCGCTGTTTCTTTTCTCAGCTGACTGGGCTACGCTGGAGTATGTCAATTCACAACATGAAGAGATGTTTGGACAGTCGGTCGAGACACTTTATGACGACCCGACCGCGTTTCTACAAGCTGTTCATCCCGATGATGTCGACGATGTCAAAAGGGCGATGCAAAAAGTTTCAGAGGGCCATCCACAGCAGATGGAATATCGCATTCAGGCCGAAATAACCAGATGGGTCGAGTCACATGCCGAGCCAATCGTCGACGAAACTGGGACTGTCGTCAGGATCGCTGGATACACACACGATATTACCGAGAGAAAAAAGCGAGAAATTAATCTGATAGAAACCAACGAGCGACTCGAACGGTTCGCCTCTATCGTCTCCCATGATCTACGCAATCCTCTGAGCGTCGGGGACGGCTACCTCGATATCGAACGCGAACAGTCGGATAGCGAAAACCTCGAAACTGTCGCACGCGCGTTGGACCGTATGCAGGTTCTCATCGATGAAATGCTGACGCTTGCCCGCGAGGGGCAAGAAGTCACTGACGCTAAACTAGTCCCTCTCGAAACCGTTGTACGGTCAAGTTGGAATAACATCGAACAGAAACACGCCACACTCGAAGTCGATACAGACATCCGGGTCCAAGCCGACCGGATTCGGTTGGGTCAAGTGTTTGAAAACCTCTTCCGGAACGCCATCGAACATGGTGGTGAGTCTGTAACGATTACTGTCGGTGTGCTCGATTCCGAGGTCGGGTTCTACGTCGAAAACGACGGTGAACCGATTCCAGAGGAGAACAAAACCGAGATCTTCGAGACGGGCTACACTACGAATACGGACGGCACCGGCTTCGGCCTAGCGATCATCAAGCGGATCGTCGAAGCCCATGGCTGGCAGATTCGAGCGACCGATGGCACCACCGGTGGTGCACGATTTGAAGTTACCGGCGTCGACCTCGTCGACCACCAGACAGAAGCATCCAACTCTTGATTTCAATCCGAGAGGGTCAGTGTTACTGACTTCGATTCCACCTCATCGCCATCGAGATGGAGAGTTACCTCCTCGGAGTCTGCTGACTCAACTGAAATATGTGCACTGAAGGCTTCAGCCATCGTCTCGACGAGACCATCGATTTTGCCTCCAATCTCGGCACTGGTGTCGACTGCACAGACACCCATAATCCCATCTCGACGCAGATGGCTCAAGAAGTTCGCATTCAGAAACCGGAAGACAGACTGGATATCGTCGACTTCCTGGCAGATGCTCGAACACAGCAGAATACCGGCTCGCTGAGAGGCAGCCATCGTGCCGGATTCAGCTACTAATGCCGAAAATTGCATACCGACGCCCGCGAGATCAGCGATGTCGTCGACGGTTGTGATATTTGAGTCGGTTGCACCACGACACGAGAGCACTGTCGAGCGGTTACTAATACCGTATTCGATACGATCGAGTTCCCGATTAACCGTCCGACCGTTCGTCTCAGTCGCTAAGATCAGGCTCCGTTCGTTCTCTCCTGCGGCAACAAGATGATAAAACACGGTTTCGATTGCATCCGTGTCATCGCCAGTAAGAAGAATACTTGTACCCTCGGGGATCGCTCCAAGCGAGAGTGCTGACGCATCGAAGGTGCCTTCTTCAGATAATTTCATGTGGGTGTCTCCGTGGTAGTGCCGTCATCTATCGTGTGCCGAAGTTCAAGCAGTTCCATCGCAAGATCAGCAAACTCTTGGAGGTCTTCTTGTTCGACTTTCGAGTAGCTTCTGGGTTCATGGTCAATGACACACACTTGCCCAATAGTGTTTCCGGCGGCGGTAGTCATATTCGCCCCTGCATACGAGACGATTCCTAATTGGTGGAGTGTGTCATTGTTGCGAAACCGTGCATCTGCAGTTATATCTTCAACAACCATCACGTCATCCTGAAGCATGCTGTGGGTGCAAATCGAGTCCTCACGGGCGAGCATATCCCAGTCGCTGCCCGTACACGCTATGATATCCTCTGTCGTCCGGTCAATCAGCCCAATAAATGCGACTGCTGCATCAAAATGGGATGCAATCAATCCCGTGAGCCGCTCAAAACTCTCGTCTATCGGCAGCGAGTCGACATCATATTCTGCGAGTGCTTCCAGCCGCGATTTTTCGTCGTCTGGGAGGAGAAATCCAGCATGTGCGTTGTGAGTGATTATATCTTCGACAACGAACCCCAACCGATCATGCGCATCAGGCATCTCGCGGTTGAAATACTCGACACCGACCGAGTCGAACGAGTTCGTGTCAATTTGGGCTGGCGAAAGAGAAGTGTACAGAACACACGGTGTATTCGGACTCTGATCACGGATGGCCTCAATAATAGCCCCACCGGTTCCATCAGGAAGGTCGTATTCCGTAACCACACAATCCACGCTCTTGGTCTCAATTGCCTCAATCGCACCGTCGACTGACGTTCGAACGACCGGGTTGAGAGTGTCTCGTTGTTCGATTGCACCCCTCATCTCGTCGATGTCGGTCTCGCTGCCGACACAAAGAATGGAATACTGTGTCACACACAGAGTATTTCTGGAACAGTCTTAATACTCACTCAGCAATTCTCAGGACTGAGAGTCAACCTCGCTGAATTCGTCAAGTGCTGCGGACTCGCTTTTGTCGAGACGGAACCGGTCGATCCGGTCGTAGAGATCTTCACTGGTCGCACTGAGTTCGACCGCTCGTGAAGCAACCTTATCGGTCGCTGTCGACTGTTGGCTGAGTCCAGCCGAGATCTCTTGCAGTGATGCCGACAACTCTTCGCTGAGCGAGGCTGCCGTCTCAATTGTTGCACTCATATCGTCCATACTATGTGCCTGATTTTCGACAGCCGTACTGACCTCACCGGTGGCCGCACTCGTCTGTTCGATTGCGTGTTCAATCTCCGAAAGTTGATCGATGACATCTTCAACCGCATCAGCACCGGTCGAGACCTGTTCAGTTGTTGTATCGATCTGCGTCGAGACAGTCGACGTCTGATCCTGTGCAGCCGTAATGATCGTCTCAATGTCTCCAGCCGACTCTTGAGCCTCGGTAGCGAGCTTTTTCACTTCATCAGCAACTACTGCGAAGCCAGCCCCGTCTTCTCCAGCACGGGCTGCCTCAATACTCGCGTTCAACGCGAGCAGATTTGTCTGGTCGGCTATTGTGAAGATCACATCGAGAATCGACCCCACCTCCTGCATATTGGTCTCCAATGTGTCGACTTCGGTGGCAATCGTATCCGTTGCAGCTGTCGCTGTCCGAATCCGGTCGACCGCTGCTGACCCATCGTCGACTGCATCAATGGCAAGTTTACTTGCTTCAGAGGTTTCAGCGTCCATCTCTTGTGCTGAAGCAGTAATTTCCTCAATCGTCGCTGTCAACGAGGACACAGCCATATCTGCTTCGTCTGTTCGTTCTGCAAGATCCTGGGTACCATCGGCGATCTCATCTGTCGAGTGATTAATTTCCTCAACAGATGCAGTTACTTCCTCGCTATTGGCACTCAACTCTTGGCTCGTATCATCGAGATCATCTGCCAACAGTGTCAGCCGCGACAAGACTGCCCGGAAGTTCTCGATAGCAGTCGACAGTGCGATATTGAATTCCGTGTACTCATCGTAAATCTCCTGTAGCTCCTCGAAGTCGGCCTCGGGTTCGGGGATTGTGGGCTCAATCGTCAAATCGCCGTCGGCAAACGCCACCATGTTCTGGTGGAGTGTTTCCATGACCGTCTCCTGGTAGGCAGTGAGTGTTTCCGTTTTCTCACGTTCGACGGCGACTTCTGTGACATCACGAGCGATTTCCATTCCACCGACGACAGATCCAGATTCATCTTCGAACGGAATGATAGTCCGGCTAAGAGTTCGCTGCAAGCCATCGATAGTCACTGATTCTTCGAACTCTGAAATCCGCTCACCGCTTGCTACAACACTAGTCGCCCGATCAGACCCCGGATGGGTCGACACGAGTGGAACACCAACCGCAGCCGCCTTTGTGGTGTCGAACAACTCACAAGCAGCACTATTCAGCCGAAGAATCGTTCTATCGGCATCGAACATCACTGTTGGCGAATCAAGTCCGCCCAACATATTTTTCAACAATAGTTCGGTTTCAAGCTCATCGGTCTCTATCGTAGCGTCGACCGGCTGGCTTGGCGACTGGTCTGTAGCGGGTTCATCAGGAGGGACCGGAACCTCCTCCTGTGGTCGTTGATCCGTTTGCGAACGGACGCTTTGGTCAGTGTGAGCTTGTTCTTCCGACGATGACGTTTTGACAGTAGCTGTCTCAGTCTGAGTCGAGGCGACAGTGTCGACCGTCTCAGAATCCCGGTTGGAAACATCAGTCCAGCCGACTGAGTTCTCAGATTCATCACTCTCAGCTGTCTCATCACTATCAGTGTGAGACTCATTACCCGCGACGACTAATCTGTTTAGTAACCAATTCATATGAGACTAATAATTAACAATTAAATAAATGTATCGCCTAAACTATCATTAGTGGGAACCCACCAGATGACTACTGAAGCTGATCTAAGAAGCGACAGTCCGCAAAATAGTTGCGTACATTCTACACAACGTTAATCAATAGTTACTTATCTGGTAATTTTGCTGCTTCGAACCAGAATTCTTCAAGACGGTCGACAATGAATAAACGCCGAGGAAGAAATCACTGCAATAATCTCTGCTCTACATCGTCGACGTTGGCAGATTCGTTCTCGTCAAGGCGGAACTGATCAATCCGGTCGTAGAGCTCATCACTAGTGGCACTCAGGCTAGTCGCACGTTCGGCAACTCCATCAGTGGCAGTCGACTGCTGTTCGAGGCCCGCAGAAATTTCCTGGACTGATGCCGACAGTTCCTCACTCATCGAGGCCGCCGAGTCGATGGTCGCTCCGAAGCTATCCATGTTTTCGGCCTGACTCTCGACCGCATCACTGACTTCGGCGGTCGCAGCACTCACGCCTTCGACTGCCGATTCTATGTCGTGGAGTTCGTCGACGACATCCTCGACAGCGTCGGCACCCTCACTGACCTCCTGGTTAGTGGTTGCGATCTGCTCGGCAACAGCAGCAGTTTGATCCTGGGCATCGACAATGATCTCCTCTATCTCGGCGGCGGACTCCTTAGATTCCTCAGCCAGTGTTTTGACCTCGTCCGCGACGACCGCGAACCCATCACCCTCTTCGCCAGCGCGGGCAGCCTCGATACTTGCGTTGAGTGCCAGCAGATTGGTCTGATCAGCGATATCGCTGATTACCTCAAGTGCCTCACCGACCTTCTCCATTTTTGATTCAAGCGTTCGAACTTCATCGGTGATCTCACTGGTGGCGTTGGTCGCCGTCCGGATCTGGTCCACTGCGTCGGTCCCCTCTTCGACACCTTCGAGTGCGATTTTGCTCGCCTCCGATGTCTCGGCGTCGATCTCCTGAACCGAAGCAGTAATTTCCTCGATGGTCGCCGTCAGGTTCGAGACCGCCATGTCGGCCTCGTCAGTTTGGTCGGCCAGCTCTTGGGAGCTGTCGGCCATCTCTTCGGTAGAGTGACTGATCTGCTCAATCGAAGCCGTGACCTCCTCGCTGTTTGCACTCAGCTCTTGACTCGTATCATCGAGATCGTCAGCTAACAGAGTCAGCCGCGAGAGTACTGCCTTGTAGTTCCCAACAGCTGTCGTGAGATGGGTGTTGAGCTGCGTGAACTCTTCGTAGACGGTATTCATTTCCTCGAAGTCTGCAGTCGGTTCAGGCACCGACGAATCTAACGTCAGATCTCCTTCTGCAAGTCGGACGAGCTTGTCCTGGAGATCATCGAGAACTGACTCTTGGTAGGCCTCCAACTGATCGGTTTTTTCTTTTTCCCGAACTTTCTCGGTGATGTCTTTGGCTGTCTCCATCGCCCCAACTACATCACCAGATCCGTCGTGGAACGGCGTGATTGTTCGGCTCAGAATGCGTTTCTTACCATCATTTACGACCTCTTCTTGTCGTTCAGTGATTTCTTTTCCTGTCGAAAGAACACGTGCGACGAGGTCCTCGCCTCCGTGGACTGCCGCTGGTGAGGCTCCGATAGCCGCTGATTCCTGTGTTTCGAACATCTCACAGGCGTTACTATTGATATGTGAAATCCGCCCTGCACTGTCGGCAACGAGAGTCGGTTCGGCAAGCCCGTTGAGAACGTTGTCCAACAGCTCATCTGCATCCATTGTGTCGACTTCATCACTGGTAGCAACTGTATCAGGCGTCGACTGTGACTTCCTATCGGCTGAGGTTGCTGGTTCAGCTGCGTCGGTCGATGGCTGAGTATCCTCTGGGCCACCCTCAGACACTGGGTGATCTGTAGCCTCCGAAGAGACATCAGTCCACTCAACCGACTCAGTGTGGTCTGAATCATTCTCGTCTTCAGATTGATCCGCCTCCGTATCGGTATTCGTCACCACTAACCGGTTGAGTAGACTCTTCATGTATGAGGATGACTACCACACTATTATAAATATTAGGGTTATTATGACAACCATATATTTGAACATATCAAGATGAACAGAGAATATCAGGACAAAAGCCAAGACCGTGTAAATTAAGGTTAGAATTGAAACAAATTTCCGATTTTTAATAGAGACACAAAGTGAAATATCAGTACACGCGAGTCGACAACCCATGCGGGAATCAGAGCACCCATCACTCCCAGGATGGATCGAAGATATCTACAATCCCATTGAGCAGTATCTCCGGCAAGATACCAACCAAGAATCTGTTACCCGACAACAAGCCGTCCAACTCATTGTCGATGCGAATCCGAATCTCGCTTCCTCTGATATCGACCATGCCCTTGATTACCTACTCAACCGCGGCTGGCTCTACGAGGTTGATGATCAACTGTTCGTCACCGAGTTTCAGGACCCCAAGTCAGTCGAATCAAATAGCTAATACACTCAACGCTCTTGGATGGAGGGTTGTTGATCAGTCCTCAGCAGTAGCGGAAGTCACAGCGAGCAAGGATTACATCCACCGTGTCACCCGACAGACAAGGTCTCAATCAAGAAGTTTTGAACGGAGAGAATCGACCCCTAACTCAACTCACAACATATTCAGCTACCGACTGCTGTTCACACACAGGACACACTGTCGTTCCCGACTCCACCGTCGACCCACATCTCCGA
>Ga0136595_1000531_pt1 | contig 11801 bp, 10 predicted proteins | sample AntCluMetagen397_FD_104789 | JGI IMG/M metagenome (GOLD analysis project Ga0136595, IMG submission 104789) | Saline lake microbial communities from Club Lake, Antarctica - Metagenome TFF #397 | ecosystem: Environmental > Aquatic > Non-marine Saline and Alkaline > Saline | place: Antarctica: Club...
GAGAACCTGCTCACTCACTCGTCTTCGAGCGCGGCGTAGATCTCTGCGTGGCGGCGTCCGTCAAGCTTCCCCATCTTGAGGGCGATCTGGTGGCGTTCGGCGTCGCTCTCGGCCGCCTGATACTGTTCGTACAGTCGGCGGACTTCTTCGTCGACCGTCGCCGAGGAATCGGTGCTGGACGCCATTTCTGTATCGAACGTACTCATTGTGTCCGTTTATCAGTTGCGGCGAGCACACGCCCGGAAGTAGATCACTGCGGTCTCAGTGTCGACGGCGGCTTCATCGGTCGCAAAGCGGTGCAGTAAGGCCCGGATTTCGTCGCCGTAGTCGAACGTGTGTCCGTTTAGCATGTAGAAGACAACCACCGTTCGGAGTGCAGTCCGCTTGTTCCCGTCGACAAAGGGATGATCTGCAACGAGAAGACGCATCAGATGTACCGCTTTTTCATCGAGTGTCTGTGGAACCTCTCCAAAGTAGCCTTCAGAGACGTACTGCACTGCAGATTCGATTGCATCCTCCGACCGAATTCCGGGTTCTGTGGCGTCGCCCTCCTCAACGATCTGCTCGTGGAGATCGAGAATGAGCTCGACCGAAGGATACGCAACGTCGTCAGTCACATTTGCGACTCCCTCACACTAGCCAATAGTTGCTTCTTCCTTGCAGCGTCACTCGCCGTACGTCATATTTCTTGGCAGTCGGTACTGGCGCGTTGCTGGCGCGCGTGTTCGTAGCGCTCACGCTCCTCACGGGCGGTCGCCCAGTCGGCGAGGTCGCTGTACACGTCGTCGATGGTCTGCCCGTCGCTCCCCTCCGAAGCGGCGACGTCATCGATGGCGACCGGTGACGCGGCGTTGTACGTCGCCTCGTACTCGGTAATGTGCGTCGTTAGCTCACGAACGCGATCCTGTAGGTCCTCGACAGAATGATTGGCTGCGAGCTGGTTGATGCGTCGCCACTCAAAATACGCGTCATTCCGCTCGTAGGTGGCCGGATGGCCATCGTGTCGGGTGACGGTTCCTAAATCATCGAACCAGCCAAGGTACTTCCGAGCGGTCTTGGGGTCACAGTCGGCGCTGTCGGCGATCGCGCTCGCCGTCGTCGGCTCGCGGGTCTGCAGGATAGTGCCGTAGATGCGTTGTTCGACGTCGTCCACGCTAAACGAGTCATCGATAGAGCGGGGACCGTCCGTGGATGCTGTTCGGTCATACGTGCTCTTGCGGCGTTACGGATATTGTTCTCACTTCGGGAATAGGCTCTCGACTGGAGTAGCGCACTGTATACCGACTGATTGGCTTCGAGAGGGGCACTATATTAACCAACAACAGGCTCGATCTCAGATATTTGTTGGTTAATTCACGCAGGACAGAACACCACGGATTCGAGCCACTCCCAGTATCGGACGTGGTCACCCACCACCTCTTCGCGAGATTCCACAAACCCATCAGCCCGAGCACCTCCTCACCGAACACTGGATCTACAAATAGACAAGGCCAGTATCTTGAGCTCAAGCCCAGAGCTGAATGAGCGGTGATGTCTGTGAACTATCCCACTCTACTCCCTCGGCGCATACGCGCCTCGGTCCTTGAGGTGAGGTTGCGTAACGGTAGTTCACAACTCGTCAGGATCGATCCGCGTTGCGTTGTGTTTGTATTCACAATAGGTTGCTTCCATCCACTCTCGGATCACTTTATCTCCTGTTTCAAGGTAGGCTAATGGCAAACCTTCACCAGTGGTGACGCCAAAGGCGGCGAGATCGTCGAGCAGTCCCATAACATATGGAAAATCGTCTTCAATTTGATAGATTGAGACATTATCTAATCGAACCATTTCATGAAGCCTTGTCGACATGGTGGGATCGGCTGTGATGGTATCGATTACGTCTGCTGTAAGCACTGCCTCAAATTGTTGCCCATCGTTGAGTGTCGCATCCCAACAGGCCTCAATGACCTCTGCAACCATTACTCGCATGAGTAAACGGACGTTTTTCACGTTCCGTAGACGCTGTCCTGCTCTCCGAGTTGGTGCTGCCGGATCTGTATTGTTTGGGATCGTGATATCGACGCTTCCGAGATGTCGAAGATCGAATGACATCTCCTCGGTCGGCAGCCACTGAATGATTCTTTCGAGCTTCCCTGCAGTGGTAACTGTATCGAGGAGGTTCTCAAAATCACCTGCAACCATCTCACCGGTAGGTGTCAGTGCATACTGTCGATCCGTTTCTGTAACCCATCCTCGTTCAATAAAGTCTCCGAGAATGCGCCCGAGGGTGACACGCTCTACGTGCGTCTGTTCTTGAAGCTCAACTCGGCTTACCGGGTCGGTGCCGATTGTCGTAAGAACGTTGACCCGGTTTTTCGATCGGGCCAGAAACGCCACATCATCACGGGCCCCATTCATTCGTATGCCTTACAGTAAGCAATGTTATATCTTCCGGGATAGAAGATATGACAGAGAAATTAGGTGATTGGGTACTAGTACCTATTATTTCACTCAATCGTTGATTTGGCCACACGAACGGTTCAACGTTCACGTCTTGAACATTGTTCAGCCAGCGTAGTTATCAATACTAGCATCTTCCACTGCACAATGAATAGAGTTTACATACCAATTACATACCAACTCACTGTTGAGAAGGTAGCAGAAATCGTCCGTGATAGAACACACGTGGTGGACTATCTCTCTCGAATTGTTCCGACGTGGCAGTGGTGGTCCTGATGCGTCCCGATAAGCGGTTCACCGTGCCCATTTTTGCGGTTGTGATCTGTCTCCTTGCGCTTGGTATTGCTGGAAGTGCAGGCGCATCAATGGAATACGAAACGACGGCAACAACAAACCAACTCGATTCGTCCGAGGTCGTATTCGACTGGTCGACGGAAGGCCATGATCCAAGCCGATCAGGGTACAACAAAAATTCGACTGGCCCGAAAAGCGATGTCGATGCTCGATGGGTGTATGAAGCCGATAACTCGAGTCGCCACGAACCGGCAGTTGTTGCTGACGGGCTCGTCTTCGTTCCTACGCGTGACGGTCTCCAAGTGCTCAACAACGAGACTGGCGTTACGGTCTGGAACGAGACCGAGATCAGCGTCGACCATGTTTCAGTCTCAGAAGGTGTAGCCGTCACCACCTCGAGCTTCGATAGCGAGATCCGGGCTTACGATGCGATGACTGGAGAGGAACAATGGAACGTGACGAACTTCGACGCACGAAATATCGTCGTGTCAAACGGAACTATCTACGTCGAGCGCTACTACCAGTCTCAAGACTACGTCCGCCTCTATGCTTTCGATCTCCAGACCGGCACTGAGCAGTGGTCGGTCCAGCACGCTGACGACGTCGGGGGAGGACTCGCTGCTGACGAAAACACGGTCTACGCGACGTGGAAGCTCTCAGACGGTTGGAACCGCGAGTATGGGGTGTTCGCTCTTAACGCCTCGAATGGGGAGGAGAGCTGGCGCTTCGAGACTGAGGGAGTCATCGCGATGCACCCCGTTGTCGTGGACGGAAACGTGTATGTCGGCGCTGGTGGTGAGGTCGTCCACGATGGCGAAAAGTACGACCCAGTGATGTACGCGCTCGACGCGAGGGATGGACACGTCGACTGGATGTACGACGCACACGCCCGGCCGAACGGCGCTGCGGTCACCGGTGATACGGTGTACGTTTCGATGGGCAACGGCATCCATGCACTCGACCGAGCCACTGGCGAGCGCCAATGGGCCCACCGGATGGATGGTGACATCGACTACGGACTCTCCTACACGAGAATGCTCACTAACGCGCCGGCCGTTGCCGACGGCGTCGTATACGCGACCAACGACCGGGGATTTGTGGACGCGCTTGACGCTACCACGGGAGCGGTCCAGTGGACCTACCGCGTCGAAGGTAGGGCGACACACCCGGCGCTCGCCGACGGACGCCTGTACGTGCACGCTCCTGTCACGAGAGACGACGACGTCGTCCGCGTCTACGCACTGGAAGAGCCACCGTTCGCCTTCTCAGGGCTGACACCGTCGACGACATCCACCACACCCGGAGAGAACGTGACCGTCGATGTAACCGTTGAGAACGTTGACGATGAGACACGGACGTACGATCTCTCCTTAATGGCGGACGGTGTCTTCGCGAATGAGTGGGTTGCGGTCGACAATGCGAGCGGTCAGCTGATGCCCGGACAGTCGACGACCGTAACCTTCGAGACGCAGTTTAGCACTGCCGGCTCGTGGGACCTTTCGATCAGACGTGCAGCGGAGCGCGAGGCGTCTATCGGTCCGGTTACCGTTGACATCGACCACTCGCCGTCGGTCGACGACTGGCCGATTCGGGGGTTCAATCCCGGTGCAACGGATGCGAATGGAGACACAGACGGGCCTACACAACACATCCAAGAACGCTGGAACGTCGCCGACTTCGATGATGACACCCAGCCCGTAGTGTCGAATGGTAGTGCGTTCGTCATCCGGGACCAATACCGCTCGGCGCAGCCTAACGTCTATCGCTTGGATGCGTACGACTTCGCGTCGGGTACCCTCCAGTGGAATCACAATTTCACCGCAGAGAACCGGAAGCCTGTCGGATCGGCGACGGTCAAAGACGGCACCGCGTACGTCTACACGACGTCGCGGTTCCTGTATGACGACGCGCCGGATCCAACGGTGGGAACGGTCTACGCTTTCGATGTGGCTGATGGGAGCCTCCAGTGGTCGAACGACATTCCATTGAACAGAACGATGACCACCGATCAGGCACCGATCGTTGCGAACGGGATCGTCTACGTTGCCGGCGCGGTCTCCGAGCAGGACAGCAGCAATGCGGACGCCTCCGTATACGCGCTCGATGCAGACACCGGCGGCATCGAATGGCACCACACCACTGGAGAAGATAACGCGTTGGAGGAGTTCTATACTCTCTCTTATGCGGACGATACGCTGTTCGCGACGCTCAATGACGAGACCGATCCGAACACTAACGACTTCGTGGAATCCGTCGTCGCGATCAATGCAACAACTGGCACCCAGACGTGGACGCAGACTTCCCAGGACCTCGATCTGAACAGACACGTCGTCACGAACGGTGGACTCGTGTACGTGATCGACCGACAGGACAATGGGAATGGCTGGATCGCTGAGGAGATCGTCGCGTATGATGCTACAGACGGTACCGAGACGTGGAGGTTCATCCCACCGAACGTCACGACGTCGTCGAACGCGTACGACCAGTGGCGGCTGTACAAGCCAGTCGTCACCAACGACGCGGTGTTCGTCTACCAGCTGGAAACTGCGACGAATACCTACCAGCGGCTGAACCGGGTGAACGCCTCCACCGGTGAGCTCGAGTGGCGGCGTTCGTACCACGACGGAGGCTCGTTCGTGGTGGTGGACGGCCTCGTCTACTCGACGGACTACAACGACAAGACGACCATCTACGACGCCGAAACGGGCGAAGAGCTGGATAGCACGGACAGCTCGTCCAGTGCGACCGGATCCGTCCAGACCGTCATCAACGGGACCCTATTCGGAACCACCGACCAGGGTCAGACCCTCCGCGCGCTAAGCGAAGGTGGCCACTTCGAGTTCTCCGATCTCGCAGTCGCGTCGGACCGTGTTGGTCTCGGCGAAAACGCCACCATCACAGCGACCGTAACGAACGTCGGGGATCTCGAGCGATCGTGGAACGCGAACCTCCTCGTTGCACCCGACAAAGATCGCCAACACCACAACATCTGGAACTCGCCCGGACGCAGTGGGACGCTTGCACCTGGCGAGAGCGAGACTATCACTTGGAGCGTCCTCCTTAACGAACGCGGCGACTACACGTTCACGATCCAGCCGAACTACGAGAACTCGGGGATGAGTGCGTATCTCAACGATCTGACTCACGGCAGTACGATCAGCGTCGGTGACGACCGGGACGATGAGACGATCGACTTCGTCGGTCCACGCGAGATGCCTGCCGGCTCAGACGCCTGGCCTAAGGAGAGCTACGATGCCGGAAACACTGGCAATAATTCCGGAACTGCCGCACCAACCACTGTCGGTGACGACACCGTGACATGGTCGGTAAATCACTCGTATGAATGGACTAGCGGTCCGACGCTGGCGAAGGATACAGTTTTTGTCGGCGGAAACCACGTCAGCGGCGGCGCTTTTGTCTACGCACATAACGCAACGGACGGTGCGCTCCAATGGCAGTACCAGAGCTACGGTTCGAGCGACGTCGAGGTCCCCCCGACTTACGCCGGTGGATACGTCTACACCGCCACCTCGGATGGTCGGGTCTACCAGTTCGATGCGGCGACCGGCGAGCGCCTCTGGACGTACAACGAATTCTATAACGTTGGTGGCATCACCGTCGTCGATGATGTCGCGTACGTCGCAGGCACCTACTACCAACATTCAGGCTACGGTGGCACACTCCATGCCCTGAACGCCTCGACCCGAGAAGTTCTGTGGACCTTCGATAGGGCGAGTTCCTCCTACGGAATGGAGATCAAGCCCGCCGTCGTCGACGGCAAGGTCTACGTTACGAGCGACGACGGCTACACCTACGCACTGGACGCCGAAACGGGTGTGATCGAGTGGAGCCAAGCCATCGCCGGTACCGGTTCCAGTCTCCACTCTCCGATCGTAGAGAACGGTGTCGTCTACGTCGACGACACTACTTGGGACAGCACCGACGCGAATCTCTACGCTCTCAATGCGACGGACGGCAGCATTATCTGGAGCACCCCGGCGAACGTCGATGGCGATATCGGGTCTTCGCCCGCACTGGTCAATGATACGCTGTTCTTCACCGCCGACGGGGCGGTCAGGGCTGTTGATGCGACTGGTGAGGAGAGCGGCGGTGGCGAGCTGTGGAGTACTCCCATCTGTTCTGCTACCCGACACTCGCCTGTGTATGCAGGAGGGACTGTGTACCTTGGAACAACCGACAATGCCATCCAGGCATACGACGCTGACACCGGCGACCTTGTTTGGCGATACGATGCGTACGGCGAGTACGCGTTCACTCCGGCCGTCGTAGACGGTGTACTCTACGGGACTGGACTTGAGAACACCGATGGCGTGTACTCACTGCTCGCCATGGAGGGTGGTCCGACGGACGAGCCGAAGACGACCTTCGACTACTCAGGGCTTTTCGTATCGAACGAGACGGTTGCGGTCGGCGAGTCGGTCACCGTCTCCGCCACTGTCGAGAACCAGGGCGATGTCGCCTGTGACTACTCTGCAGACCTTGTAATCGATGACACCGTTGAGGACACCACCACCGGCTCTCTCGGTGATGGATGGGATGATACCGTTGAGTTCACCCACTCGTTCGACACCACTGGCACATACAACGTCACAGTCGAGGATCTGACACCGATCGAGGTGACAGTGACTGAATCCGTTGCAGACCCGGTTATCTCGCCGACAACACGAGACTTCGGCGACGTCGACGTAGGGAACTCGACCGATAGATACGTTCAGGTCACAAACGAGGGCACAGAAACCTTATACCTGACTGATCAGTCTATCACCGGGACTGACGCCGACGCGTACTCCATCATCAGTGTCTCGGCAACCACGGTGTACCCGGAAAACACGGCGACGATTTGGATGCGGTTCGAGCCGGGCTCGGACGGCCCGAAGACCGCCACGCTCGAAGTAGACACCACTGAGGACACGGTGACAGCTGCATTGACGGGTAACGGAGTCAGTGATCCGCCGGCAATTCAGGTCACGCCGACGTCGGTTGACTTCGGTGATGTGACGACTGGCACGACGGTGAACGAGACTATGACGATCGAGAACGTCGGTGGATCGACGCTGACGTTCGACAACGCTACGCTTGGCACGTCCGAGGTAGACTCCTTCGAGGTCGTTGCTGGAAACACGACGACTGCGCTGGGGCCCGGCGAAACACACGAGTTAACCGTTGAGTTCGCGCCGCTAAGCGCTATCGTCGATTCCACAACCCTGCGAGTCTACACTGACGATCCCACAAACGGCACAGTCGATATCGATCTCTCTGGAACCGGTGTCGACGATACCACCGATGATACTGACCTACCTGAACTGAAGGTCGCGCCGCTAGCAATCGACTTCGATAGCGTTGAACTCGGATCTTCGGCCACCGAAACAATCACAATTACGAACGTTGGATCTGGGGAGCTAAACGTCACCAATATCACCCTCTCGGGGAGTGATACGAACTCATTCACGGAGAATGGGACCGCAGCAACACTCACCTCAGAGACGTCAAGCATCGTCAATGTCACATTCACGCCCACGTCGACCGGTGTCAAGACTGCCAACCTCGTGATCGAGAGCAACGATCCCGACGGCCCATCTTTCACCGTCGCCGTGAGCGGGGAGACAACTAGCCGCACCACAAGAAATAGTGGGAGTAGCAGTAGTCGAAGAAGCAGTAGTAGCCAAGTTGATGATGATACCGACACACCATCACAATCGAGTTGGAGCGGGAATCTTGATGCGCTGGGTCACACAACAGTGATCACCCAAGGGTCACAGAAGGTTCGACAAGTCGACGTAACTATGCCTGGTGGGAGCGGGCAAGTGACGGTCTCGGAGATAACCACCTTGCCTGACGATGTGCCGGAACCGGATGGTGCAAGCGTTGTCTGGCTCGATATATCGACATCAGAGCCGGCGAACGGAACGGCAACGGCGCGCCTTTCGGTCAACCGATCGGTCGTCGAAGCCGCAAACGCTGTGCCTGAGAACCTCCGAATTCGCCATTACACAAACGGTGAGTGGGAAACGCTGCAGACAACACTTGTCTCAGTAGAGGGCGATATCGTTCTCGAAGCAACTGTATCGGGCTTCTCGCCCTTTGCAGTGACCGCATTAGAGCCAATCGCTCCCGATGTGGACGGCGAGACGAGCTCGGATGACGATGAGAGAACCGAATCGAACGACGAATCCGATACGGATGACCAGGAGACTGAAGAGGATGACAATAACCAGTCCGAATCGGAGGCAACAACGACGGAACAAACCTCTGAGGAAGCGCCAGGCTTTGGAGTGCTGTCCGCACTACTTGCGCTCATTGTGTTGTCCGTACTCTCCACGTTTCAGGCCAGACAGCGGTAGTTAGCTCACCTCCGCTAGTCCAGTATTAATTTTGGAACCGATGTTAGAAGAACAGAGAAGAGGACACCGAGACCTAGTATTCGCAGTACCCCTGCTGAATGTCGTTGGTCCGGAGGCAGAGATTCGGCGAGCCCAGAGCATGCAAGCGCGATACCCAAAAAGAGCAAGATGTGGATTCTATCACACGCCGAGGGAGTTTGCAGACGACGCCGGCGTTCTGGACTGTACTTCGGAACCGCCGATACTGAGGGTTCGACGGGTGGCCAATCGCGAAGAAGATATTCGCGTCGACGAGGACGTCCTGGTCAGCCGATAATGGCGTGTCTTGACCCATCCGACGGACTCACCTATCGGGGTCCGACGAGTCCGTCGGGGCGTCAGCCATCTCGTCGAGATCGGGGAGGTCCATCTCGTCGTCTACATCCGGGAAGAGGTACTCAAAGAATGGGTCATGCTCCCGACCGACGGCCAGTGCCGGCTTGAGCGCGTAGATGATCATCATCGCTTCCGTCTCACGAACGTCAATATCGTTGGCGACCATCCGCTGGGTTGTCTTCCCGGCGAATTGGAGCCCGGCACCCCGTAATGCGGCGATGAGCTTCCCGAGGCCATACCGGTCCACGAAGTACTCGACATCTTCGTCGACCTCCTGGAGCGCAAGCGCGTGGAGCACAGTCGGCGTGATGACGATTGGGACGTACTGCTCAATGATGATGATCGGGTCAGCAGTCAGCTGCTGGGGACGCGCCGAGTCATCGCGGTCCACGAGGCCGAGGTCGACAAGCCGATCGACGTACTCGTAGGTGGTCGATTTCGAGAGGTCGATCGCCTCCATGATCTCCGGCGGGGCGACCGGACCCCAATAGCACACGTACACGTAGACGCGAGCCAGTGCTGGGCGGTTAAGCAGCTCCACGACTGTTTCGATCTGGGAAGCATTTTGGGCCAGCGTCTCTGGCCTGAGCGTCTCTTCGTTTAGTACGTCGATAGGTGGCGGGTTCAGCGTGCCGACTCCACCATCCGGACGAATGTGATCGCGATCAGGGGTCATAGCAATTAGTTCGAAGTCCGTGTACTTCACACCGTCGGTGTGGCGAGTGATATACTATTGGCCTTATTTGAATGGACGCCGGGGGACGCTCCATCGAGTTGGACGGCTACTCGACAACGTGTGGTTCGAGATCTCGCGTCTAGTATGTCGCGGGCCCGTCAGGACTACATCGCGCACACAGGTGAAGCGCTCCCTCGAGCTGCCCGAGTTCGACACGAAAGCGAATGAGTGCCGCAAGGGCGTCGACGACGAGCCCACAGCCGTCGCAGGCGTAGTGATCGCGCTCGTCGGGATCCGACTCCGACTGGATCGCACAGTCGACGCAGATGAGATGAGTAACCCGTTCATCCTGACCCCACGTATGCGCCTCGCCAGCCTTAGTGCCGGGTGGAGTGTCGCAGAACGCACAGCCAGTGAGCGTCTGCTGCATCACTCGGCCTCCGCGTCGGCGCCGCGGCCGGCTATCCAGCCACGGTGGAAGCCAGCAAGCTGCCTCGGAGGGTCGAACGTGGCGCCGCTCGGCTCGTGAACGAGGACGCGATCCTCGGGAACGGGAGTGACGACGTTCGCGTCGACGAGATCGTCGACCACGCTGCGGGCCATCGTGCCGTCGATGTCCGCCGTGTCGACCCTAGCGACGTCGCGGTCCTGGGCGAGCAACTCTTTCTCGAACTGTTCGTAGTCGGCACTCGTATCCTCGTGCGGATCGGGAGTAGCCATTATGAATCACGCCGCGCACGCTGTCGCGCGCTGCATGCCTTCCGGCGTGCGCGAGAAACAGTGTTCTCGTTCGCACACCAGAACGCTCTGCGTTCTGAGGACGCCGACAAACAGCCAGGAGGGACAGCGTCAGTCCGATCGCGGATCGCGATAGCCGATAACGGCGACGTCGCGACCGGGCGGGATGACTACACTCACGCTTCTATAAATAAGATAGCTAAGTGACATTACATCGCAACAAACTCTTCGCCGGAGTCAGGGAGGTACTCGATGATACTCCGGTGGGCACCCAATTCACTGATGGTCGTCTGTAGTGCATCGACGACGGGTGCGATGTCACGATTGAGCTCATGTTCGCGGTACGTTCCGCCGTCCTGGCCACGGTGTTCCATGTGCGAGAGGGTCAGATTGAGAATCTCAAAGTCGGAAAGGAAGCTCCGAATTCGCCGGGCCGTGCGAGGATCTCGACCCTGGAACTCGCAGAGCTCTTTATAACGCTGGTAGACGATCCGCGATCGGGCGGGGGTAGCGTCCTCGGCAGCGAGCGTGGTCAGCGCATAGAGTGTGAGTTGCTCGTGTTCGGTGAGGTCGCGCATGATGTCCATGCTCTGCTGTGCCTCAAGTTTCTCCTGGGCGCGTTTGACGTGGTCAGTCGTAACTGACTCTGTGTTCTCGGTGCGTGCAAGATCACCCGCCTTCCGAAGAAGTGTAATCGCTCGTCGGGCGTCACCACCATCTTGGCGACCAAGGGCTGCACACAGCGGAATCACACCCCCTTCGAGTGCGCTCTGGTGGAACGCGATTTCTGCCCGCTGTTCGAGGACCTTTTGGAGCTCTTCTGTACCGTACGGCGGGAACGAGATCTCGGTTTCACATAGCGATGATTGAACCTTCGCATCGAGCTGCTCTCTGAACGTCGAGTCGTTACTGATCCC
>Ga0136595_1000542_pt1 | contig 11648 bp, 20 predicted proteins | sample AntCluMetagen397_FD_104789 | JGI IMG/M metagenome (GOLD analysis project Ga0136595, IMG submission 104789) | Saline lake microbial communities from Club Lake, Antarctica - Metagenome TFF #397 | ecosystem: Environmental > Aquatic > Non-marine Saline and Alkaline > Saline | place: Antarctica: Club...
GTACTGTGCATATAGATTCATTTAACTTCATTTCTTTAAAAATATGTGTTGGATGCAATAAATAATGTATGATTTTATACATTCTAGACATTGTTAATTTTATGTGTATCAAATTAAAATAACAAGAAAACTAACTATTAGACAACATGTACTCGATTCTAGATCAAGAATTTACCAAAAACATGTGGTTTTGTGATATAATACAAAAAAAAGGAGGATTGTTTCTTCATGTAAATGATTTCTTTGTAAACAATCCACGAGAAGTCTATGATGAAATAAATACTATACTTTTGTACAATCCAGAATTTAAAATAGATGTCAAAATGACTACAACCACTACATATACTTATAATTATGCTCGTTTAGATATGGAAATTTATCCATCCAATCAAGAAGTAGAAGATTTTTTTGACGGATTAAATCTTCAAAAAGTAGTAATGGACTACTCTGATATGTTTAAAGAATAATTATGAACAGATTTTTTGTGATAAATAAAAAATATTTATGGGAATAAAAGACAAAATGAATAAAGAAGAGTTTAAATCAACTTACAAACTAGATAGCAGTGAACTTAAAAAGCTTGTTAAAGAGCACAAAGTTTCTAGACAGAAAGATGAAACCAGTGACACTACCCGGTCCACCACTTACTCATGGAAAGATCCAAAATATGAAAAAGAACTAAAAGAAGCAAAAGGAGGAAATAGTATGGATTTAAATTACGTTTTTTCACTTGAAAGTGAACTTAAGATGAAATTGAAACCAGGCCAATCAATAATTTCAAATGGAGGTTCTATGTCTAGCATGAGGGAAGGTGTAGACAAAGGAGAATTAAGTGATTCAGGTATATTTTCTGGCATTGGACGCATGTTTTCAGGTCAATCAGTATTTATGGTCCGTTACACAGGGCTCCCACAAGGAGATACAAGTATTGCTTTTTCTTCTCCTTTTCCAGGAGATATTTTGCACCTTGTAGTGAATCCTGAAGAAGAGGTTCAAATGTCTCGAAGTAGTTTCTTGGCATGTTCACCTAATATGCAAATTTCTGGTAAAATGAATTGGAAAGGCATTATAGACTTTGGACAAGATGAAGGTGCTCTATTACCCAAAGCAATTAATACAAGCTCACAACCTGGTCATGTGTGGCTTTCAACTTATGGCAAGTATGTTAAACATGAATTGAAAGAAGGACAAACCCTTCTTGTTGACAATGGACTGTTTTTGGGTTCTGTTACATCTGGAGAAAAAGAAAAAGATAAATCTTTGTATGAACTAGTAAATTTGGGTAAAACTATGACATCTACTATATTTGGTTCAGAAGGTATTGGAATGAAATTCTCAGGTCCTCGTGTTATTTATACACAATCTCATGATTTTAATGCATTGGCAGCTGAAATAGCAAGGATAATTCAAAAATAATTTTAATAAGAAAATTGAATTTGTATATAAATAAATAATTTTTCATATTAAAATAATTAGAAAGCATCATGTCAATGATTAAGAACACTAACAACATTAAGTACAATAAGACAATGTTTGCCCATTGGGGCAGCAGTGTTGAGAATTTTGGAATAAAAGAACCGTGTGAAAAAGGTGACACAGTGTAACACACACCTCATGTGCGCTGAGCGCGGGCTGCTAAAAATAGCACAGGATGATGCAAGAAAACATGGAATTTCATCAAGGGATCAAGGGAAATGGATAAAACGCAAGTTTGGAAGCACAATGAGCATTGTCAGACATAAAGCAGATGGAACTTTAGGTTGCTCAGTTCCTTGTGTGTTTTGTAGAAACGCTGTAATGCAACTAAATATACGTGTTAGATGTTACACCAATGATGACACATGGTTTACCGGATATTTAAATGAACCAGACGCTCCTAAATCAAAACTTACAACAGGACAAAAAAGTCGTATTAAATCAAATAAAAATTAGTTGACATGTTTTTAATCAGAAAAAAATTATTTGTAAGATAAAAAATGGGAGATCTTACAAACTATGATAAGTGGAAATATTCTTCATGGACTTTATGTATATTTGTTATATTTGCAAATCCATGGATAATGAGCTATCTTATTTGTTTTGTACGCTCAAAAGTTATTGCTTTTATTATATTGTCAATATTATTTTTGTTAACCGAAAGATTACTAATGGAAGCTGATTAGAATTTTAAAAATATTTTCCAACAAAGAATTTATACATAAATGAAGTTAAAAAAAAATGATACTCTCACAAACGATTATATTTCTTTTTCAAGAAAACTCTGAAGAAACAATGACAAATCATAATAAAAGAATAAAAATTGATGAAGAAACAAAATATAAATTTAAAAAGATTCTTAAATTTACGTTTAGTTATTTGGATAGATTTTATGTTGTAAAATTGAACAAGCCTAATCTAGAAACACTCTTAATAACAAATTCTTAGCATATCAGACTTTTTTTTATGAATTTCTAATACTCTATGGTTAAAATGAATTTATCTAGTTTGAGTGGGGAATCAAACACTTGTTCAACTTGTTGAGTATAAGATGATAACATTTGTCTGATGTATTTCTCATTTTTGAAAGTGTTTTTGCATCTGGAAAATCTTTTTCATTTTTTAAGAAAATTTGATGCAATGAAATAATACCCAATAAACGTTCAATCTCTTCTTTTTTTAAAAGCGGTAAGATGATTTTAATCATTTGAACCACATCTTCTGCATTATATTCACAATACATTAGGTTGTCAGAAAAAAGAGTCGATGACAACCATTCTACATTTATATAAGGCAATGGTAATTTCATTTGTGTACAAGCATTTAAATATCCTTCAACAAGAGGAGTACATACACATTGTATTGCTATTTTTAAAACATCTTGCTCCATATGAACAATTGAGCGTTTGGTTACTTCCCGTAGAATAAAGAACAACTGATAATCATGTACCCATAATGCAGACTTTTCGCCATTTAAAAAGGTGACCTTATTATAATCGTTTGGATCATAAGACTTTATGAGATCTTCATGTATAGGTATTCGATAAAATATCTTGTTCATCAATAGAGTATTCATTATTATGTGATTTATTGATGAAATATAAATGTTTATAAATAATCAATTTTTTTAATTCATAATTTTTTATATTGTAAAGCTTGTCTCCTTATGCCAAGCTAGCATTTAGATATATTGATTCACGCTCTACTCCATATGTTCATGGTATTACTCCAAATTTAAACGGTGATATCAAACATATTGGAAAATCTTTAAAAGATCCTTTTCTATTGACACGTTTCAATAAAATTTATGATCCTAGTACTTCTGATCAAAGAATTGACCAACAAAGGAAAATAAATAGAAGTAAACAGACATCAAGAAAATGGAATCAGTTTCCTCAAGAGATGAATAATATTGTAAGACAAGAAAAAGAAAGAGAAGAAGATGCACAATTTCTGAGTGAAGGAATGGGAATTTCATTATGTGTGATATTAAATGCTTACACTTCTTTGGATACAAATAAAAATCAGCTTATTGATATGCATTTAAGTAGGTTGGCTACAAATTTGGATCCATTTTCCAACACTTTATCATTTAAAAAAACATTTCTACGAAAATATTAAGAAGAAAAAATTGAAACTACTATAGATGATATAAAAACATATTGTTCCCAAGAAGGAGAGATGAAAGATTCACATGTTCAAATAAGGTTTTTAAACAATATGTATGTATTACATCTGAAAATAAAAAATTAATCTTATTTTACTTATGAGTTTCTATTATATAGAAGAACATTACTTTTTATAAACACGATATATTTTTTCATCTGCAATATGTATTTTTACACATGTGTAAATTTCATCATTAGAAAAATCTTTAGGTATGAATTCATTTGTCAAATTCATACATGCAAAGAATTTCATTAAAATCGATTCTACATGTTTTTCTAAAGGTAAATTTTCAATTTTGTTCACACAATGATTGTATGCTTCTTTTAATAATGTTGGCCTTTGTCTGATTTTATGAACTACATAATTCACTTTATTAAATAATTCAATTTTGTCTTTGAAATGAATTACATAACATCTGTATTTTGAATTAAGAAATTTGAATGCATTTTCTTGATCCAAATATACAACAAACCAGAGATCAATTAGGTCATATATACGAGATAAATAGTTTTTTAAATTAAATTTTATTTTTCTTCCATGTAAAGATGAAGGAATTGTGGCTTTCATGTTTTATATCTTAAATTTTATCAATTAATATAATCAATTTATCCAAATAGAGATTTCAATTCAGATCTATTTTCTACAAATGAAAAACACATAATAAATAAAGTAAATTCTACATGCATATTTTTAATATTCAAGAATTTTTAAAATATAATATTTTTAGAATTATGCTTCTAATCATACAAATAGTTTCATGTTTATACATATACAACTTAATATTTTTGTTTATTGGTAGATTTTCACAATGTCATTACAATGCATTAGCGACAATTATACAAATAGAAAAACAAAACATTATTGATAATAATGTAAACTTTTATTGTAATTATATCATTCAATATGATACTTTATATACACCATTGTGGAAATGGAAACCTAATAATGATTTATCAACACAAGAAGATGTTATCAATTTGTTGTGTCCACTTCACAATGAATCTGTTATTGGAGCTGAAATAAAAGGATGTTATTCTAATTTTAATCCATCTTTATTTTATCTAGGATATGAACCATTAATTGAGATGGTAAATTTAGGAAAAATACAAGTATTTGCCATGTTTCCTATAATTCTAATATTAATAGGATTATTGACATCAATATATTGTGTATTTGATATCATGTGGACTATGATTCATTTAAGTCTTTTTGATGCAGATTTAAGATTTGCGGTATAATTTCTTGTATAGTTTTTAGACTATATCAGATTAAAATTTAAAATATAATATTTCAACGTTTCATTGATGTTGAATGTATTTTTGATCCTTCAAAAATATCATCTTCCCATACCATTTGTCTGGTGATAAGCATTGCTAATACGAAAGCATGACCCATCTTTCGTTTTTGATTGTACAAAACATCTGTAAAGCTTTGCGGTTTTGTACATATTTATATCCATCAAAATCAAACAAAGCAATGTCTGTTCCACTATCATGTATTCTTTGAAGTTCTTCTAATACATCTTTTGCATACATTTCCACACTTTTTGCGTATAATGGTGCATAGATTTTTAACCGTGCTTGAATATATCCCAATTTAGAACCTTTCCATAACGAATAAAGTGTCTTTCGTTCTTAGAAGTCGAAGTAGGATTTACTTTCACAATGTTTTTATTATTTAAAAATCACATGCTTCAGATAGCAATTCATATGATTTAAACAAAAGTTCTGTTTTATAATGTAGATTTGTTTCTGACTTAGCTTGTGTAATAAATACATTTGCTTGTGAAATCAATCTCAATCTTTTACTACTCAAATTTTCTTGTTCGATATTTGAGTCATCTTTTTCATTCTCAGATAATTCACATAAATCTCCGTCAGAATCTATATTTCCAATATTTGTTTTTTCCATGTTTCTCTCATTATTTGAAAAAGTAATGACCTCTTCATCTAATGATAAAAATTCTCTTAATAAGATGTATTTGACATAATAGAAAGTTTGGATTAAAATATACACGCAAAAAAAATAAAAAAAACTTAAAATTTAATAAAAATGTAAATCATATTTCATTACTTCTTATCTTATTCAATTAACATTATCAAATGTTTTTCTCCTCATCTTCATCTAAATACCAATTAAAATGTCGTGAAGGAATAGAAGTTTTTTCTATCAATCCTTGTTTATAGATTTGAGGATTGTTGATAGTGTTTTCTTGCTCAACTCTGCTAAAATATGGTCTAAACTCTGAATTATTATACATTGAGTTTCTTGAGTTTGAAAATGGACAATAATTCTCAAACGCGAATCTAGACTCTAAACTCGACTCACCAAAAAGATATCAATAAACTAAGTCTCGATGAGCTTATTATCTATGTAAAAAAACATAGACATCTGTCTATAAGAGAGACTAAAGAAGTAATAATTGATTACATTAATACAAGTCATAATTTAACACGTAAAAAAATATTCAGAATGAAAAAATATTTATTTCATTTTTTCATAATGTTTCTGATTTCTGAATTTTTCATAACTTTTTTCTATATTAAGATCTGCTCCAGAATTAATGAGAATATTAATCATCTGATTATTCTCAATATTCAAAGATTTCGCATATCTGAGAAAAAGATGATCTGCTTGTTGTGTATTTATTCCCATTTCAATTAAGATTTTCATTATATTTTCAGAGTTATATTGAATAATTTTTTTAACTAGATTTTCACAACTACTTTTATCTATACTCATTCCGAATCTTTTACATAAATAGCAAAATGCAATGTCATTATCATATTTGAATATTTCGTTGTATAATTTAATAAGTTCAAGTGGAACATTATTATTCATATTAAATTTTAGAAAATTGGTTTCATTTTTAGGATGTAAATATTTTTTGGGTACTTTATGGATATATTTTATTGTATCTAATCTACTTTTAACCACCATAAAAATATCGAGTTGACTCATTATAAAGAGTTATTTTTATCATTGAATATTTTGATATACTTAAGTTAATTTTTCAATTGTAAAAGTTTAAGTTTTTGTCATTTGTGGTGAGATGTTGTATTCAATAATTTAATTGTAAAAAATTAATGTTTTAGAATTAAAAAAATATTTATTATATTGTTTAAAAAGAAATAATGGAAGTTGATAGTGAAAACACACAACAAAAATCCGTAAAAGAATTTGGCATGGATTTGAAAAAAGAGAAGAAAGACGTGCAACAAAAGTCAATAAAAAAGATTGTTTTTCTTAGTCTTATTAGTATTTGGGTACTTGCAGGTTTGTCGGCTTTTATCACGTCAATCATATGTTTTGGATACTCAGGAAGTGCTCTACAGAAGATGTTTGGTTTTTTGTTGGCTATTCTTCTAGGGCCATTTTATTGGTTTTTCTATGGGGTCTCCAAGACATATTGTAGTTAGATTGCTTTTATGTATATTTTGATAAAACAACATGAATGACGAAATATTGAGTGTATTTGATGGAGAATCATTGAACATATCCCCTAGTACTCGAGTAAATTACAAAAATAAGCTATTATTTATGTCCAAGAAATGTGGTGCAAAGTCAATAAAACAGCTCATTTTTTCTTCAGATCCCATAAAAGTACTTGAAAATATAAAAGATAGCACTGAAGAGACCAAATTAGTTTGTGTTTCTAGTATTTTAGCATATTTAAAACATGGCACTTTAAAATGCAAGCATCCAAAAATATATGAGGCATGGTTGCAAGCTTATAAGCAATTGGAACATGAAAAGTCATTGAGAATCAAAAGTAATCTACCAACCCCTAGACAAAGTCATGGTCTCTTAGACTGGGAAAATACTGTCATTCCTAAAAGAGATTCTTTACCTTATGGGGATATGTCACATTTATTAATGTGTATGTATACCTACATTCCTCCACGTCGACAACAGGATTATGCTGATATGTTGATCAATGAAGATGATGGAAAACATAATTTTATAGATTTAAAAAGTAATCCTCCATTTTGTTGTTTTAGAGAATATAAGACAGCAAAAAGTATGGGAGAATTACGTGTAGAAATACCAGGTGACCTTTTAAAAGTTTTGCATAAGTCTCTTAAAAATTGTCCAAGAAAATATCTTTTTGTAAAACGTGATGGACTTCCTTACGGACCAAGTTTTCAGAAATATTCGAACATGTCTTTAAAAAAGATATTTGATGACAATCAGTTTGTATCAGTTAACTCTCTTCGTCATTCATTTGCGTCCTATTTAAATTCGCAAAGAACATTAACTCTTCAACAGCGTGAAAATTATGCCCATCAAATGGGACACTCTCTTATGAAAAATATGGAGTATGTATTTCTTTAGCTAAAATCTTTTGTTTTGCTAAACATTTCATCATCTTTTTCCCTTTGAGCCATATATTCTTGTAATGTAGGAGGTGTTCTATTTTCATATTCAGGTAAACTATTAGTCCCCATGAATGCATGTTTCAAGTCAGTAGTTGCAACACCCATGTGAGAAAGAGCACATTTATTTCCAATAAATGGATCTTCATGTTCATCTATTCCTTCTAGCTCACAGTTAGCATTATATTTTATCCTGTATTCTTGATCCTTATCATCATCAAAATCATCCATTTGGTATCCTTTATCATTTTCATCGTTATATTTTTCATATACTCTATTGAGAATCTCAATAGTTTGTTTATTATTATCTTTGACACGAGACGCAGTATACATTTCACACATGTCCTTAAAGTAATCTCTTGCACGGATCAAAAGGTTACGTGTAAGTTCATCATTTTCTACATGTAATTCTTTGCATCTTTTTTTAAACTGTGTTTCAAGGTTACTGGAAATTTTGTCTACATTTTCTGGGATAGGCATTTCTAAACCCAAGAGTTCTAAAGCATCTTTGAGCATTTTTTTATTTAGTTTATTTAAATTTACTTTTAAATAAATGCGTTTTACAACGCAAAGGAATTCGATCTCTTTTAGAATAAATGGAAGTTGATTTTATTACAGAGGTTTTTGATATATGGGGCAACCTATCCAATGCCAAGGATGCTAATATCAAAGATGTGTTTGATGAAACTGATGAAAGTCTGGACTATCAAAAATTACTTGATCAACCTCGTGTTAAATTTGGTCTTGTGTATTGGAATATGTTGCAAGAATTCATACCTTTCACATTTCCCACCACTTTTTATCCTTCCAAATTAGCTATAGATGATGCTTATAATGCAACACAAGGAAATGCAAAAGAACTCTTGGTTCATTTTCTCAAGACTAACACCATTGCTCTTCTACGAAAACCTTTTGACAACAAAGAACATATGGAGATCTTCTTGTCAGGCACGGTAGACGCATTTGAACAGAAATTGATTGAAAACTTGGAGTTTGCTCAAGAAAAACTCAAAGAAAAAATCAAAAGAAGACTGGGAACCAGCTCGGATGTGGTGAGTGTTAACTCTGAAAGTCCATATACACTTTTTAGTAAGCTTTATACTGATACTCATTATGTCTCTGTAGATGAAATTGAAACTCTTTGTACTGTCAACCATGTTACAGGAAACCGAATTACTCTACACAATATGGAAGATCTCAAAAAAGGAAAAATGTTCATTCATGAAGCTTATGGACATCAGCTAATGCATGATGTTCAATATGTGTTGCAGAGTCTTAAATCACAAATTTTTGATCTGGATAAACTCAAAGAAAAAGGCAATCGAGTGGATCCTTCATTCTTAAAAAGTTGTCCATATTATCATTTATTGACAATTGGTCATATGCCATTAGACACGAGTGAAACCGCATCTCCTTCTAAAATTTGTCTTGAAAATACAACAGGAAATGGCTTAAAATATCAACGTTACAAAAACCGTGCCCTGTTTGATGAAGGAGAGTTTTCTCTTTATGAGGGGAAAGAACATTTGAAAAAATTAATTATGGCAGGAGATAAGACTGGTCAGATATTTTATAATTTCTGGGGTAAGTACATGAAAGCAAACCCTGAAACTTATCAAAATAAACAGATTCTCTTAACTTCTTCATCTGCTACATCTCAAAGCAGTCCTGTTGTGATTTACATAGATACACGTCCTCTGGATTTTTGGAAAAAGGCTGCGATTAGAACCAGTCTGAACTCTCTTAAACCAGGTATGTGGCGTTTTCTCATATTGACCACCAATAGTAGTAAGGAATCTTATTCTGATGAATTTGGAGAAGGAGCAGATATTGATGTGGAAATATTGCCTTCTATTTGGGAACGTGAAAGCTATGATCGTATGATGAAAGATGCATCATTCTGGAAAAAGATTATTGACAAAGGCTATAAGGGCAAGGCATTGTTTATTCAAGATGATGGAATCCTATTTAGACAAGGTTTAGAGAACAGTCCCGCCTGGAATTACTCTTATGTTGGATCTCCTTTAGAAATGAATGAAATGAATAAATCATTTGTTGGAGAGGTGGGTATGAGTAGGGGTCTTAATGGAGGATTGTCGCTTCGTGTGATACAGGATATGTATGACACCTGTGTGAAACACAAAAAAGACAGTAACATTTTGTACAAAAACAACTCAGTCGAATTACCGGAAGATGTGTTCTTTGCTAGACATGTGGAAAATGCAGCACCTAGAGACGTGGCATACGATTTTTCAACAGAAGGTGTATTCAATGAACATGCACTAGGTATGCATAACGCCTGGAAATATAATCCTAATGATGTTCCTTGTTATTTTGGAGTCTTACATAATGAGGTAACTAAAAGGAAACAAGTTCACAATAATTGAAATGTAAAATGTAATGTCTGACAATGCACGGATAGCTCTCAGTCCTTCTGTTTCATATCTAAAATATTTTTTACTCTGCATTATACTTGCTACAATAAAAGTGATAAACCAAGTTACAGCTATTGAAAATAGGTAATCCATTATATATGACTGAATTAGGTAACTATTAACTACAAAAAGAGAATTTTTTTGATACAAAGTGAAATATAGTAAAGCCAGAATAACTAAAATAAACAGGTTAAAACCTCCATGTATAAAGAACATCATAATTAACATTTTTTGGAGATTAGGAGGAGATGTTTGATTAGCATACACACGTTTCATATACACTTCTGAAAACAAGCGTTGAGCCATAAGCATTGATAACCACATAAATAAAGAACTAATGATTTTGAGAGCATAAATCGAATAAAACTGTGTATCAAATATAATCTGCATCTGTCTTTTTCTTTTCTTTCCATGTAAAGAAAACATGGCAACTGACGATAAAAATATTAAAAGTGTAAGAGATTTACTGGAAAATAAGCGTAAAGAAGCAAATGAGAAAAAAGATTGGGATACTCAACTCATACAAGCAGTACATTTATTCACATTCTTAAAAGATAAGAAAAAGGATAAAAAAAACAAAAAAGACAAAAATAAAGAGGAAGAAAAAAAACCTGAGAAAGAGGAAGAAAAAAAACCTGAGAAAGAGGAAGAAAAACAACCTGAGAAAGAAGACAATAAATCAAATAATAAGAAAGGTAGATATGTAAGTCTTATAAATGAAGCAATTAGGTATCACATCTGTTATATTGCCACAAAAATAATGGAACAATCAGGTAAAAATGAAAATAGCAGTGAGGATGAAATGAAGCAAAAATTAATAGACGGTTTAAAACTGGTAGGTGGAAACACAATGAATGTTGATAAAATGTCATTAGGAGAATTAGTAAATACACTACATTTAAGATTAATTGAATCTGAAAAACAAATGAACTCTTTGATGACGAATAATCCTACACTATAAGTTAAATTTATTTGCTAGCTCTTTATTATTATTTATAATAATTGTTTTAATCTAGCCCTGTCTTTCATCATATTTGTTCTTATTTCAGGAGGTGTTTCAATATCATGATAATGTTTTGATGGATCAAGTGCACCCCATGCCAAATAATATAAGGGACGTTCAAGGATTGACATGTTTTCTACAGTGAATCCCCATACTCCCATATTACTACTAGTAGTTGTCAAGACGCGA
>Ga0136595_1000561_pt1 | contig 11389 bp, 24 predicted proteins | sample AntCluMetagen397_FD_104789 | JGI IMG/M metagenome (GOLD analysis project Ga0136595, IMG submission 104789) | Saline lake microbial communities from Club Lake, Antarctica - Metagenome TFF #397 | ecosystem: Environmental > Aquatic > Non-marine Saline and Alkaline > Saline | place: Antarctica: Club...
AACCCCGCCTTCACGGGAGTCAGTTACTACTGAACTCTAGAGGACTTTGCGACACGACCAATATTTGTTTGGCACGATTGACTGCGTCGTACCCAGTTGTTCCCTTGCCTTCTTCCTCGACCTCGTCGCCGCCCGTTCTGGCTTTGATAGCAGACAAATTGTTAACTTTGGTTTCAGGTATATCAGGGTAGATATTCGCCATCTTGTCATGCATACGAGAACTCGAAAACCGGTTTTCGGCGAGCTTATGCAGACTAATTCCTGTCGTGTTCTGCCGCGACAACATAGCCTTCAGCACGTTCGTGAACGTTGTCTTCCCGTTGCCCCCAGGACCAAACATAATCGCAAACCACGAATGACGGTAATCCGGCAGCAAACACTCGCCTGCAATCTCGCACAGCACACGCATGTCTGCTTCTCGACGTGTGATATCGCGCAAGAACCCAGTCATTGTTGTGCGGTCAGCATCGGGATCAAACTCGGCGTCGATGCCGACGGTGAAGCGATAATCCGCAGAGTGTTCAAGAAGTTTGATATCATTCAACGTTGTTGCAGTTTTAACATCTGACAGATTAATCACACCGTTTGCGACACACAGATAGTCGTCCACAAACTGCATACTGTTTGTCTCTTCACGGGGAATATCGGTTTCTCGACGCACACCTTTGATAATCTCCTTAATTTCAGAGTCTTTGGTGTTCTGTGAGCCGATTCCGCGTTTGATGATACTGGCCAGATCACGGGCAGCCCCGTACTCGTACACCCCACTATTCTCGTCATACAGCAGAAGTGTCTCGGATTTCTTCGTTTCCTCATCGTCCCCTTCCTCAATACGCTCGTCGATGACTGTCATCACGTCCTCCTCGGCGACGATTTTCTCGACAGCCTTCTCTCGTGCATAGTTTTTGACTTGTGACCGATCGAGCACGTACACATCGTGCTCTTCTTCCATATCAGACGGGTACATCGAGTACATGCGTTGGATGTCGTCCCAACTGTACGGAAAATCGTCGCCCATAAAATCACCGACACCTCCAGACCCCGAACTCGTGTTAGTCTGATTGTTAGTCGATGTTGTGGAAGAAGTGTTACCGAGCAGTGCGTTCAGTGCTCGATTCAAATTTTTGAACTCTTCAGCGTCACCACCCTGATCTGGATGTTTCTCAATGACAAGACGATGATATGCAGCCTTGATCGACCCCTCGTCAGCGCCTACATCAAGACCGAGTGCGTCGTATGCCCACCCGAGATCATCATCGTCAGTCTCAACAACCACCGGTAGATCAGTGACCCCCCGTGGGAATGATGAACTGATATCGCCTCCAAATTCAATCTTTTTGTAACCACTACCATCAGTCATCAAACGACCCTTCGCATCATCGTCATCGTCGCTGTCTTCGTTGGAGAAAGTGACACTACGGTCGCGGTAGGCGTAGTCGTATTCGTAATCGGGATAGAACAAGCTGCGTGGTCGGATTGTTCCATCTACCTCGATCGGCTTACTGTTCTCATCGATTGGCGTACACTCTTCGACAGGCGCTTCGATAACCGGTTCGTGCACTTGCCACAGTTCGATCGTGTCGTTGTCACGTGCACCTTTGACTCGGTAAAGCTGACCCTCATACTGGACGTACTCGATAATTTTGGGGACACTCCCACCGTCAGTCATCACCGTCTTCTCATCATCTTCGTCGTCGTTAGGGAGTGGCGGCGCCGGACCACCAGATGGAGACCAGAGCTTTGCGTTGTTCTTGTCCGCGTCCGCACCGGACGACGTGTCGTTGAGAACGTCTGCTGGCTCGTCGCACAGCTCATCAGAAATATTCGTCAGTTCCGCATCAGCGTTGTCTGCGTAGTCGCTAAAGTTAGTTTGCTGTTCATCAGTCGTTTGCGAAGAGTCGTCAGACTCTACGCGATTGCTATTAGATACCATGATAGGCGTGCCACAACGAACGTTGCTCCGATGGTCTATGTCGGATGTCCGCTGCTTACTTTCTTATAATTGGTATATTGTATTAAGGGTTTGGCAATTTTACTGTATTAGCTGTATTATTAACCTAAAGTGCTGTATAACGGGAATATAGCACTCTCCATTATTTGTACATTGCTGTGCTTCAACTGAACAACACCCCACAGTGAAACATCACCATCGCACTACCGCAACAGCAGGGATTTTTCAAAGACCACATTACCGCGACAGCCACAGCTGTCCCAAACGCATCGATTCTAAAAACAGAGATTCGCAAAACCTACATATTTGTAGGAAAATGTAATGATAGCCACCAGAGAGGTGGTTGTGGCTTGGAAATAACCATGATAGGTATTCGCCACATGGCGAGGTTGGTCTCTCGCCACTTTTCGTACAATTAACTATTATAACTCAGTAATCTTTATGTGTATGCGTGTTGTATGTTAAAATAGGACACAAGGGTGTCCACGTGCCACAACATCTACCCCGGTGGTCCCGGGGCATCTTTTCCTTTCTCAACTACCACACAGTCACGACCACCCGGTAATCAACGATGCAGTTGTCGCACCCCCGAAGGAACGACCGCGATGTTGGTGACTCGATCAAGTATGCAACCATATCCAGATCAGGGTCTATCTCTAACTACTCGATGTGGACGTTCTACCTGTTGAATTCTAGCTCTTAGAATCGATATGGAGCATATGGAGCCTATTCGCTATTCGCACCAGATGACTGACATAGCTGTGTGCTGTGTTGGTTGTTTCTCTTACTATCATATTTTTGGATCGAATTGGTTTTTCCCTCCATATGCTCCATATTGTTTTTTGCCCCCTGTAATCACTCGTTTCAAGGCTCAAAAGTAAAGAATCCATATGGAGGGTGTTCCGGATTTAGACGGGTGTACGTCTATATCGAGGCTAGTATCAGAAAAAGTATCCTTTAGATGGTTAGACTTCGTTCTCGAAACACACTCACTGCTGATGCTGTTGCTGTTGCGGGAGCTGGACTCCCTGACGTCTTCTGCTGTTGGTCGACTCTTTCTGCATATAATTTCGTCTCCATCTGCAACGTATTTATTGTTGGTCGGGTCATATGTTGTCATACCCGTTGTGGGTGTTGACACTCGTCACATACAATCTCATCATTCCATCAATTTGTCTGTTTGCGAGACTTCATGTTCGTGTATTTCGGCTGTTCTGTTCGCTTTTTTCTGATTTTAGCTTTTCCAGTATTGTTTTCACTAGCCGTTGCGTACGTACACGTGTATGATGAATCTGTGTCGAGACCCAGTGACTTGCAATGTCTGTGACGAGATTGCTGACGGGAGCGCTATTATGGAAGAGTTCATCGACGACACCACATCGATCACCAGTCCATGGGTCTGCTCCGAGTGTCGGTGAGTTGGTCTTGTCGACTCTCTGTTAGCAGACTCGTAACTAAGTTTCCAGATGCGATTTATACACACATGACCGGTCCGAAGCCCGCAGAACGCATGATGCTCGAACTCATCGCCTACCACGATCCGATCGACTGTGGGCAACTCAGAAATTTTGTCGGTGAACGACTAAACGGCGAGTTTGACAACGAGAGGTATCGAACAGCGCGCGAGAATCTTAAGGAATTAGACCTGATCGTGCAACCAGGAGTCGGGCATGAGTACCTGCACATCACGGAAGAAGGATGGTCGCATCTCGGGGGCGAAACACCCAGGTATGAAGGAGATATTGACTTTGTCAACGCCCCACACTGTCCAATCTGCGATACTGATGAGATGGTCGAAGCCAGTTGGTAAGACAGAGCTGGTCACTGGTTTTATACAATCGTTCTGAGCAGACGCTGGAGGGACCAGTGCATGCGTCTGCTCAAAGCAATCCAGAATGTAGTATCGAACCGTTCAGAAACCCAGTCGACCACCCCATCAATCGATCCAGAGTACGCGTACATGATCCTGTCAAATGCGCGCAGGCGACGTGTGATTGATTATCTATCAAGGTTTGATGTAGGCGATCAAGTTCCAGTTGGGACGATTGCAGACCACCTTGCAGACGCATATTCAGATGACAGAAAGTGCTGTTACGTATCGTTGATCCAAGCTCATCTCGTCAAAATGGAGACCGACAGAAGCGGAAATGGGGAGGGAGTAGTCGATTACGATGAGCGAGCAAAGACCATCACAGTTCGAGAAGAGCTCCACGTGTTACAGAACGCACACACGTGTGTGCAGTCAGTAATCGACTAACGTTAGTTGTTGTCTGCAACTTCCATTCGAAGGTCTGCAATCTCGTTCTGAATGTCGTCGAGAACTGTTTTGAGGTGATTCTGTTCTGTGCTTTCGCCAATCCGCTTTCGGATCTCCTCCGCCAGCTTTGGGTCTTGGTCGTAGATGATATCTAAGTCTTTTTCGACATTTTCGATTCGATATTTGATTCGGTTTTTGATTTGGTATTGTCGGTCGTTATTGGGTTCTTCGGCTAGGATTTCACGGTCTCGTTCGGTTAGGATTCCTCTGTCTTCCATATAGCATATTTTATTTTACATACTTATAAACGTCACGACCACATACAAAATTTATTCCTCTATCTGACAAACCTTTATACGTACTTGGTGTATAGAATAATATATGTCTGATTTGAAGACAACAATCGAAACCGAAGAAGAGATCGCAGAAACCTACCACAACCTGGACCAAGTCCAGCTCGATACTGTTGGCACTGGGTCGTACGACAGTGCACTCGAAAAATTCGAGAACACTGACACACTCCGCGAAGCAGACGCAGACCCAGATAACAGCTTTGAATGGGAAGACCTGGAGATCGAGACACAACGTCACACATCCCTCAATCAAGATTGGGGATTCCACATCGTCACTGGAGTCGACAGTGAACAGCATCCAGAAACCTACGACGTTGCATACGAGTTTGCACGTTGCTGGCTCGGTGAGCTCAAATCAGAAATTCAAGGTCTCGGAGGTGACCTGTAATGTCTGCTCTTGATGAACTCCATGGATTGGCAATGGATGATATGTCGGACTACGGATGTCCAAACTGTGGATCTACTAAATCATATGACACTACAATCGATTCGTGTGATGGTTGTGGTTGGTCGATGCCGGATCTGGAGACACGACGTGTGCATAATCACGAATATTGTGACACATATCGATGCAGTCACTGTGACAAACACTTGGGCACAACCCGACAGCAGTGTGATGACTGTCTGATTTCGCGCGGTTTGATGCAAGTGTCATTGAACTAGCCGGTACTGAAGTGCGGTTACGGTCCTCCTGGCGGCAATATGGTGGGGTTCGATTCCTTACAAGGGCACTCCGGCGCGCGGTTTCCCCGCTCGCCACTCCTCCAAAATGACAAGAGTACTAAAACAGCAGACGGAAGACAATATTGAAAAGCACAAATTAAACAGTTTCTGTGAAGACTGTGAGCGCTACAAAGCGTTCTGTGACGGTCGTAGAATCTGGTTCGACGATGACGACTACTGGGTATGCGAACGCTGTATTCGTAACGGTCGTCCAGAACAAGAAGAACAGAGCGAGCAACAGACAATCCTCAAATTCATCGCAGGTGATGCGCGATGAGTAAACTGCCAACATGTCCTAATTGTGAATGGGTGCGAGTATGCACCATCCCACTGCTGCCCGTGAGATGTGATAATCCTGAGTGTAGTGTATACACTTTCCAGCGAGACAACAGTGGTGGTTCTCGATGAATTCTGCTGCGCGTACATCCCGGCTTCGGGAGATTGTGATGTGGCAGACGTACTCGACGCTCCGGCGAATCCTCTTCGCCCCACTCGTTGCAATGGTTTTCTATGGAAGCCTTGCTGAACTGCCTGGTATTGCACTTGTACTGGGTCTCGGTGTGTTCTCGCTCCCAATCTTAATTGCGGGTGTTGTGAGTTTTGATCCGCTTATTTGGTATGTGATTGCGTTGATTTGGGCGTCTGATATGGTGTACTTGGCGTACTTCAAATACGGCACCACACCATCATCAACGGTTAGCAACGTGCGGGGTGAGTGCTAATGTTGACTCGTGAACAAATCGCTATGATGACTGCTGTGACCGCTCTTTTGACTGTGTTTGTGGGTGGTGTCGGTTGGGCAATCACCGCAGGCGACAATTATCAGACCCCAGCAGATGCAGACGCCAACGATGATACTTGTGAAGGCTCTGGTGTGGAAGTCACTCCATCCGATGATGGAGATGGACTGCGTTTCGACGAGACATGCGAAGAACCTGAAGAGCCCGTGGAGGAACCTGACCAGGATAGCGAAGAATCACCACCACCCGAGAAAGACAACGGGGCTGGTGTCAGAGTATGACGTACGTGATCGAGCGGTCTGTGTCCGTCGATACCCAGGGTTTGGACGTGCAGTCGTGCCTTTCGAACGGTCGGCTAGTTGTTACGATGGGGTGTAGGTCGGTCACGTTCCGTATCGGTCCTTCTTCGAAGGCTGTTCGGCTAGTTTCAGATACTCATCAACAGTCTCCAGCTGTTGGCGATATTCCAACTGCTGTTCGGGACCACATATTGTCTATCGGGTATCGGATTCGTGGTGCCGAAACTGATGATGGTGGTTTCGAGTTGCTCGTAGGTGATCTACGATGAGACTTCCTGAGGATGCATCTATCGATTCTGTAAGATCGGATAGACGGTTCTTGGTTTGTGTGGAGCGTCGTGTTTCTCATGCAGATACAGAACGATATGGGACGTTCTCGTCGATTGAAGAAGCAGAAATGGTTGCGTATGAACACTCGATCCATCTACAACCAGACAACGATGCATCACAATTGTCAACCGCAAGTTACGATCATGGTGACTCCCGTTTCGAGATCAAATTCCGATGTGATGGAGCAACAATTGTCGTGTCGGTCGTCCCGGTCAACACTGTTCAGTCGTAAATACTCTGGCGCCGGTGGTGTCTTCAAGCATTGGGTGTAACTCCAGAATGATTTTTGGACTATCGCACTTCGAAAGTGAATATACCTTCTTCTGCACATAACTGAAAGAATTTTGTTAATGACAGTACAACAGGCATCAAGTCTTCGAATTCAACTGATTTAATTTCTAGAAGTACAGTCACGTAACCACCAGTTGGTTCAGTATCTAAATACTTGACATCAACTTCTGTATCATCGTGAAATATATCCATAAGTTCAGAATCCCACACATCCTCATCCAACGAGTGTGGGCTCTTAAGAGAAACAATCGAACTACCTTCCAAAGGTTGCAACAATAATCGTTTCAATTTATACACCAATCCTGTTCTCTCGTTAATAGATATAGTGTCAATTTCAAATGCAAATGTTCCCTCTTTCCAGCCTCTGCCCTGAAGCTTCTTATTCAACCGATCCTCCCTGTCGTCTTTTGATTCTAACTGACCATGCTTATGCAGGTAGAACATACCGAACAACGCAAGAATACCAGCGATAGAGGCTGCGGTTCCAAGAGAGATAGGCATATGATTAGATAGTTACTAACTGGATATAACAGCTGTCATTACTGAAGGTTGTTCCATAACGCTCATCAGCAAATGAATGGATCTGAACAGTCAGAGAAAAAGACAAGTGCACATGAACCATTCATTTCGTATGGTATCTCTATATGATCTCGGTATGAACTTCCTCTTCGTAAGTACTGTTGTTGTTATACTATCGGTCTTATTTCAATACATGCCGACAGTAGGGTTACTCTCAGAACTCACATGGCAATTGAAGACCGCTGCCGTGTTCATACTCGGGGTCATTGTTATCGGTCCTGGAAGAGTTGCTTACGACCTTGTTGTAGACCGTGGTTTTTGATCGTGGTGGGTGACAAACTTATCGGAGGTATAATTTCCCTCGTTATCGCTGGTGCTATCGGATTCTTTGCACTTGACTTCTTCTCAGGGTTCTTTGCGGTCTCACTTGCTGTTGGGTCTGGCAAGCGGTTCCACTTGATTCAGCAGGGAGTCCTTCGTTCAGTGGTGAACAACATCTACTTGTTCATCGGTGGAGGCACGCTTCTCATTGGAATTTTTGTCAAACTCTATAGTGATTCGTGATTGTATTTATCACCGATGGTGGCATGTTGCGTAGGAGTGCACCAATGTATACTCCAAGACAGGTGGTTACTCCCTTATTTAATACGAGACAGTACGGAAAAGATGCATGACCGGTGATCCTGACACGGACTGGAGCATCGAATCTGCTGATAAGTCCGCCACATTGTGGCGGTACATGGGCATTACACAATACCTTTCGCTACTTTCTCGAAAGTCCCTACGCTTCACATTTGCGCGCTCACAAACCGACCCGCACGAGGGGATCTATCCAGAGGAAAACTTGGATACAGTTATGGAAGACCGTCTTGCAGATGGTCATCGACGTTCAAAAGTCAAGCGTGAATTCAACGCCCTTCAGAAGTACGCCGGGAACTACTTAATCAACTGCTGGACTCAGAAAAACCACCAATCAGCCGCCCTGTGGAGCATGTACACTGAAAACAACGAAGGTGTGGCAGTGAAGTCAAGTGTCGGTGCCTTACGCCGGGCGCTTCAGCATAGTGATCACGAATTCGCCATGGGTCGTGTAGAATATCAGAACTACGACGAACCAATTCCAGTTGGTGAGTACTCTGTGATTTTCCATAAACGCCACAGTTTCAATTACGAGGATGAGTTCCGAGTTGTCGCCGAAGATACGGTACAGCGTGATGAACCGGGTGAGTACGTTGAGTGCGATCTTGAAGAATTGATTGATAGAGTGTATGTTCATCCACAAGCCGCTGGATGGTTTAGTAACCTTGTCGAGAGAGTCACGAACAAGGACTACAAGGTGGGAGTTAGCGTAGAGCAGTCTAGTTTGTTCGATGACCCGATCGAGTAACTATCTCAGCCCAGCTTCGTCCATCATTTCGATGGCTAGGTGATCGGGCTCCTTGCCGAGATAGTTCTCGCGGAACGTCTCACCACTCGACCATCCTCCCCACTGCAAAATCACTTCTAGAGCGTACGGAGCGCTCAAAGAATAATATGTAGAGGTAGCCCACGTCCTTCGGAGATCGTGAGCTGTGACGTGCAGCCAGTCGTCGTTCCCTGTCTGTTCGGCGAGTTTTTCCACGGCGCCGGTGATACGGTTGTCGCCTGCAATCCAGCGCTGGACTGTACGGGCGGTGAAATCGATAAGCGGGTCGTTTTTCGTGAGACCGATAGTGTTCTTCAACATGAATGCTCGCTCTTTCGTTTTCGTCGAGACCGGGCATTCACGCCACCCCGTCTTCCCCTCCCTGACTCGTAGTTTGAACGCCTCTTCGTCCCCATCGAGACGTCTGAAGTCGCGTGTAGCAACACGAGGGACTTCCTCCGAGCGCAGACCATCAAGCATCAACTCGACCGCGAAACGCTTCTTCGGCTCCGATGAGAAGTGTTCTACCAGTTTGGTTTGTTCGCTCGGGGAGAGCCAGCAGCGGTACCCGTCGTCGCTCGGCATCGGCTCAATCTGCATTGTTCCATCTCCGGACAAGATCCAGAACCTGATCGTCAAAGTAAATGAGATAGAACGCGACGATGGCGACGCCGAGAATTGCACCCGATGTCAACCCGGCAGACGCACCTGCTGCTACCTCAATACCGTTTGCTAACCCGATTGCAACTACCGCAATTGACGCGCCAACACCTACGTTGGTCAAACTACTCTGCATCTTCAGTCACCTCGGTGAAGTCGTTGATGTAGGTCGGTTCCCCTGGTACAGACAATATGCTGGGGCGTTCCCATTTGGGAGTAAACTTTCTTTTGACAGCTTCGTGACCGTCGATGGTGTCGAGTACTTCACTGAAGGTGTACCAGTCTACGTCTGGGTTATCCCGGAGCCACATTTTCAGATGATGTCCGAGAGAGTCGCAGTCTGCGCGGTTACAGATGGTGTAATTGTTTGGTTCGTCGAGTCGGCGCGCTGGAACGCCGTGGGCACGGTATGTTTTGGTTCCGCGACCACACACGTCACAACTTGTTTTGTCGTTTCGGTTCATATTGGAGGGCACGACTACCCCATCTGTGGGATGTCGCACTTACTCTATATCTAGGTGTTTGTGACACTTAGGTGTTTTGACCAGAAGAAAAACACTCGAAAAAATCTCTTGAACCCACCAAATCGTACTATCTGACCGGCTAGCCGACCGAGTGCGTCGCAGAAGAAGGGGTATACGACACTCGATCAGTCTTCTTCTCGTGGCTCTCTGTCTGGGGGCAGCTCTGCATCCTCTAACTCTTTCTCTTTGTCATAACCACCGCGCTCCGCAGCTTCAATTCCCTCTCGTAGTTCTCTGTCCGGTGGCAACTCTGTATTCTTCAACTCCTCTGCCTTATCAAAACCACCATAGCGATCTGTGTCCGGGATGTAGCGATAAATCATTGGTACACTAAACTCACTGACCGACAATAATCATGTCGACGTTTTAATCGGTCCTGTGCGTCGCACTCGGCAGACTACGCTCTGTCGTTATGTCACCGTTAATTAAATCGTCAACTGTCAGTATCGCATCCAACGCCTCCCGCTCATCTTGGGTTATCTCGTCACTCATTGTACCACCGTCTCCACAACTTCCACCCAGAGATCACTACATCCCGGATGGAAAATACGTTTCCTATACTGCCCTGTAACGATAATTTCCACTTTTTCGTTATCGATATTGTTATCGTTTTTTACTTGATTGATTTTAGAAACATAGTCGATGGCGGCTTCGATAGCATCGTATTCTGATGCGTAAGTTCCCTTGTGTGTTTTATTATTTACTCCAGCATACCATTTCCACAAAAAATACACGTCGTCACTCATCGGTCTCGACCTCCTGAACCTTGACCGGGTAGTCGTCGCTCAACGTGTTGTGAACGAGCCCATCACCAATCCGCTGGAAGATTGGGTAGCAGTTATTGCAATCGGGACAGCGGTGTGTTTTCCCTCGGTTAATCATCAGGGCGTTGCACTCGTGACATCGCTTGTCCGATACAGTACCCGCAATACGTTCGTCACTCATCGGCTTGTACCTCACGAATTGCATCTGCAACCTCAACTGCCGGAATCCAGCCCGAGTTATCCATTGCGTTGATCGCGTCGTCAATGCTGCTCCAGTCTCTGGGTTTGCCGACGTGTCGGAACGTCCAGTCACTCCATTCGAACCCGGGGTAGTGGTGTTGTTGATGCACCATTCCGTGGTCAGGATGCTTAACGATAACACGTGTCTCATCTCCACGGTACACGAATATGATTGAGAAATCATCAGGGAGGTCGATAGTATCGTCACTCATCACTCGTCACCTGTGTGCGGGTCGTATGTGGCGATCAGGATGTCTCCCCAGGCGTTCGCCCATGTGATTTCTTTCTCGCAGTCGTTGCACCAGCCAATCACTTCAGTACAGTCACCACGTT
>Ga0136595_1000565_pt1 | contig 11316 bp, 8 predicted proteins | sample AntCluMetagen397_FD_104789 | JGI IMG/M metagenome (GOLD analysis project Ga0136595, IMG submission 104789) | Saline lake microbial communities from Club Lake, Antarctica - Metagenome TFF #397 | ecosystem: Environmental > Aquatic > Non-marine Saline and Alkaline > Saline | place: Antarctica: Club...
CGTCGGTCTCGTCGTCCTCGTCCGGCTCCCCGTCCCAGTCGTCGTGGGCGTCGATGATTTCCTGGCTGTGATGGCCACCGCCACCGGCGGGGTCGCTCCCGTCGCCGAGGTGGATCATCTCTCGCAGTTCCTGAACGGTTCGGTCGGCCCCGTCGCGGTCGGCCTTGTTGACGACGAAAATGTCGGCGATCTCGAGGATGCCGGCTTTCAGCGTCTGGATGTCGTCGCCGGAGCCAGGTGGCACGAGTACGGCGACGGTGTCGGCGGTGCGGACGATGTCGATTTCGTTTTGCCCCGCGCCGACGGTCTCGATGATGATCTTGTCCTTGCCGAAGGCGTCCATCGCCTTCACGGCGTCCGCGGTGGCCGTCGAGAGACCCCCGAGCGTGCCGCGGGCGCTCATCGACCGGACGAAAACGTCCATATCGCCCACCGTCGAGGCCATCCGGATCCGATCGCCCAGTACGGCCCCGCCGGTAAACGGCGAGGAGGGATCTATCGCGATGATCCCGACGGTTTCACCCCGATCCCGGTAGGCTTCGGCGAGTTTGTCGACCAGGGTGGACTTCCCCGCGCCCGGCGAGCCAGTGATGCCGATCACGTCGGCGCTCCCCGTGTGGGCGTACAGTTCCGAGACCAGATCGCGATACCCCGGCGAACGGTTCTCGATTTTCGAAATGGTCCGGGCGAGCGCGCGGTGTTCCCCCGCCAGCAGCGCCTCGAGCAGCGCCCGGTCGTCGGGGTCCACGCTCATCGCTGGGGCACGTTCTCGCGGACGAACTCGATGGTCTCCTCGATCGAGGTGCCGGGGCCGAAAATCGCCGAGACGCCCGCTTCCTCGAGTCCCTCCCGATCCTCGTCGGGGATGACGCCGCCGGCGAGGACGAGCGTGTCCTCTTTGGCACCGTACTCTTCGAGGCCGTCCATGATCTTCGGAACGAGGGTGTCGTGGGCCCCCGAGAGGATGGAGATGCCGAGGACGTCGACGTCCTCTTGCACCGCGGCTTGGACGATTTCGTCGGGGGCTTTGTGCAGTCCGGAATAGATGACCTCGAAGCCGGCGTCTCGGAACGCGCGGGCGATGACGTGAGCCCCGCGGTCGTGGCCGTCGAGGCCGACTTTGGCGACGAGACACCGAATCGACTCCGCTTCCTGTTCGCTGCTCATACCCACACCTTTCCGAGCCGACCGTTTGACTTTAACGGAAAATAGTTCGTATCCGACGCGCAGCGATGGGATTTCAAGACGGGAGCGATTCGGGGAGTGCGAGGTCGGTCGACCGTTCTTCATGTCGTAACTGTCACGTTATCACGAAACCGTTCCGAACCAAAGGCTAAAGAGCGAAACGACCGAACATTCCGGTAATGACTATCATTCGTCTGCTGCGGAGGGATCTATCGTGGGCGTTGAAATAAAAGAAACGCGAGTGGCCGACGCCGAGTTCGAGGCAATGAAGGGCTTCGTCTTCGAGTATCTCGCCGCGAGCGTCGAGAAAGAAGAGGAAGGTGGTCGGATGCGCTGGTATCCCTGGCACTCCGCCGAATACCGGCACAACCACATCCTCAACGTGGTCGATCTCGCGGTCGAGATCGCCGAGAAGGAGGGCGCAGACACCGACGTCACCCGCGTCGCCGCCCTCTTCCACGACGTCGCCAAACTCGAGACCGATCAGGAACTCCACGCGGAGGCCGGCGCTCGCGTCGCCCGCGAGTACCTCGAGTCGCGCGGGGAGTACCCCGAGTCGTTCGTCCAGCAGGTGTGTCGCGCCATCGAACACCACTCCCATCAGGGCGATCTGACCGACCTCGCACTGGAGACGCAGTGTCTCATCGAAGCCGACCTGCTCGACAAGGTCGGTGCGAACGGCACCGCCCTCATGTTGCTCCGGATGGGCTATGAGGCCCGCACGCACATGGAGTGCGACGAGATGATCGAGCGCGTCCTCGAGCGCGGCTACGACGCCGCCTCGCGGGTCGAGAGCGAGACCGCCGAGAGCATCGCCCACCAGCGCCTGAAACGCGTCAAGTGGTTCAGCGAGTGGCTCGAGGACGAAATCGCCGCGCTATAGTAGCCACTGCAAGTCACTGCACACCTGATCGCACGACAGCTGTGCGATCAGTGTGTAAATAGTTGCAGTTGTTACTATAGGCGAGTAACCGTCTTCAGACGAGCCGAAGCGTGCCCATCGCGAGAAACAGCAGTCCGAACCCGACGAGGACGACGGCGCTCAGCACGGCGATTACGGGTGCGAAGGCGTCGACGCGCCGCCCCGCCGCGACCAGCGCCGCCGGATAGGCGACGATCCAGCACGCGACGCCACCGAAGAAGCCGACCAGCAGCGCCGGTGAGCCGGTCTGGACGACCAGCGCACCCTCGAGCGCCTGCCCGACCGCCGGGGCGTGAGCGAGCACGTCCAGCGTTCCGGGCTCGAGCAGGCCGACGCCGACAGTGAGCCAGAAGCCGATCTGGTAGGGGTTGGTCAACGACAGTACGAGCGTCTTCCTGAACCCCGAGGCGGCGGCTCGACCGGCGTCGGTGAACGACGTGGCGGTTCTGGCCTCGTCGATCGCGCCGATTGCGAAGTACAGCATGAGACAGCCGCCGGCCAGATACAGCGCGGGACGGACGCCCGAAAGGCGGTCGATCACGGCGACGATTCCGGCCAGTGTGAGGACGAAGAAGATCGCGTCCGCAAGCATCGCACCGAGGCCGGCCCGGAAACCGGCTCCCCAGCCGCGGACGACGCTCTCCTCTGCGATGATCGCGTTCATCGGTCCCGGCGGAGCAGCGAGCGCGAGCCCGAAGCAGACGCCGGCCAGAACTGTGACGACGAGTGAGGTCACGGTTTCAATCTCGAGTGAGCGATACAGGCGCAAAAGCTCAGCGAACTGCCGTCGGTGAATTCGCTCGAATTGCGATCCTCCTCACCTCGAACGGGCCTTCTTCTCACACGGCCGTGGACGGCCCTCACAGACTATTGTGCCCGTGTCTACCACCGTACTATTAGTTCGATAACTAGTTACATCTTAGTTTCTGACGCCCGTACGTCTCGTATGGAGTACTATCGGTATCGATTGCGTTCCGTCCGAACGCTGGGACGGCCATGAGACGCCGAGAGATCATCGCCGGACTTGGAAGCGTCGGCGTCCTCGCCGGCGCAGGGGGACTCTTCCTCGAGGGCGTTCCCTCGTTCGAGGCCATTCCCTCATTCGAGGCCGACAGCGCCGAATCGGAACGCGAGGGCGGCTCCGACGGGCCGGTTACGGTCGAGACGATCGACGCTCGAGGGAGCGAGGCCGGCGCGGTCACCGTCCCCAACGGCGACGTCATGGTCGTCGAACTCTTCGTCACCGGGTGTGGCAACTGTCAGGCGCAAATGTGGAATCTCGCCGAGGCACACTCTCGACTCGCCGCGGAGTATGGCAACGGTCTCACGTTTCTGGGAGCCACTTACCAATCAACCGACAGTAAGCCGCCGGCCGAACTGCGAGACTGGTGGCGTGGTCACGGCGGTGACTGGCCCGTCGGCTACGACCCGAAGGGGGACATCTCGGCCCGCTACGGCGCCGTCGGCTATCCCGTCACCATGGTCATCGACGAACGGGGCGAGAAACGCTGGGAGGAACTCGGCCGCGCGCCGCCCGAAACTATCGTCGAGGCCGTCGAACCCGTTCTCGAGACGGACGACGGGACGGCAACCAACGAATCGACGACATCCGAAGCGGACGAGTCACAAACCGCGTAAGAGAGTCGATCAGTTACAGCGGCGTTCCCCGAAGACCGCTGAAGCCGACCGCTCGAGCGTTTCGGCGACCGTGAGACGGGGGTGAGTCAGAACCGGCCGGCGGTCGGGTTCGGTCGACGCGCCGTCGCGGACCCTGCGGGTGAGAGAGCCGACGGTACCGGTCGGTCGTCGGACCGCGTTCCGGCGACCCAGCGACCGTGTCGGGCCCGACGAAGGCACGAGCGTTCGTCGGTGGCTTCCCCATCAGGTGCAGGCCGACCGTACAACCTCGTTCACCACGCATACTGTAGCGACGCGGCCCGAGAACGAGTGCGATGGGATTCGACTATGAAAGGATAGCGGCGTATCACCGGTGGTGAGCCCTGAAACGGATGGACGATGGAACGAACGAGCGAATAGACGAGATGACGCGACGCACCCTGCTCGCCGCGCTCGGTGGTCCGAGCGTCGCGGCCACGGCCGGGTGTTCGACGATGCTCGAGACGGGTTCGGGGTCGCGATTCCGGGTCGGGACGCTCCGTCCGCCGATCACGCTCGATCCGATCGGCGCGAAATCGACCGGCTCCGAGCAGGTCATCGGGAAGATTTTCGACGGGCTCTACGAGTACGGCGATGGAACCGACACCGTCCCCAAAATCGCGGCTGGGGAGCTCCAGTTCGAGAACGCCGGCCGAGCGGCCGTCGTCGAACTCGACGACAGCGCGCGGTTTCAGAACGATCGAGCGGTGGTCGCCGACGACGTCGTCTACTCCTATTCCGCGCCGCTCGAGGAGGACGCGCCGACGGCGTGGCGGGTGAGCCCGTTCGACTCGGTCGAGGCCGTCGACGAGCACACCGTCCGCTTTTCGCTCGAGGAACCGTATCCGGGTCTCGAGCACGCGCTCACGCGGCCGATCGTCCCCCGGCAGGAGCGAGAAGACGACAGGGAGGCGTTCGCGACGGAGCCGGTCGGAGCCGGTCCGTTCGAGGTCGCGTCGTTCAGCACGGAGAAGAAAGCCACGCTGCGCCGCTGGGACGACTACTGGGGCGAGCCGATGCCCGAAATCGATCGGCTCACGATGGCGTTCGTCGAGTTCCCGATGACGCAGCTAACGAGCCTGCGGACGAACCGTAACGACGCGATCGAGCCGGTGTCGCCGATGATCGTCGATCACGTCGGCGACGTGGCGAACGCGTCGGTGAAGCGACGGGAGGGATACACGTCGTTTTACTTCGGTTTCAACCTGAACCAGGGCCCGACGACCGATCCCCGAGTTCGGGAGGCGATCAGCTACTGTCTCGATCTCGAGAAAGCGGTTTCGGAGTTCGTCGAGCCGATGGGACAACGCCAGTACGGTCCGCTCCCGCCGCGGGTCGCCAACGAGTGGGACATGCCGACCGACGAGTGGGCCGACCTCGCGAACGAGACGAACCCCGAACGGGCCCGCAAGCTGTTCCGCGAGGCCGACGAAGCGAGCGGCCAGCTCCGGATCCTGACCTCGACGGACCCGAAACACAAGGAGTTCGGCGAGGCGCTGGCCGGCGGGCTGCGAGACGCCAGCCGCGGCGCGCTCGTCGTCTCTAAACCGGAGTCGACGTTCCTCGAGCGATACGTGTCCGGCTCCGAGCGCGACTATTCGGTGTTCGTCGGGGAGATCAGCGGGACGCCAGATCCGGACTCCCACCTCTACCCGACGTTCCACGAGAACATGGCGGGCGTGACGAACGGGACTTTCTACCGAGAGGACGCGGTCATGGAGCGGCTCACGGCGGCTCGCGAGACCGAGAACCGCGAGCGGCGGCGCAGGCTTTACGAAGCGGCGATTGCCCGGCTGCTCGAGGATCGGGTCTGTCTCCCCATCTGCTCGTTCGAGAACAGCTTCGCGGTGGCCGCGGACGTGCAGAACTTTCGCGTCCATCCCATCGCGCAGGTGAACCCGCAGCTCGCGGCGGGGGAGGAGATCGTCACGGTGGGATCGGAATCATGAGTGAGAACGGCGGCGAGAACGCCGGTGGCGGAAACGAAGGAAACGGGAACGGCAGCGGTGAGGGCGGAAACAGTGAAAACGGAGACGACAAGTTCGGCGTCGGAACGGCCGTCGCACTGGGCGTGGGCGGCATCGTCGGCGGCGGTATTTACGCGGCGATCGGGATCGTCGTCGCCGCGGCGGGCATCCTGACGTGGTTCGCCTACTCGCTGGCGACGATCGTCGTCGTCTGCTGTGCGTACTCGTACATCAAATTGAACGACGCGACCGACAGCAGCGGCGGCTCGGTCTCGTACATCGAGGAACTGACGGGGAGGTCGACGGTCGCCGGCGTCGTCGGCTGGACGCTCGTCGTCGGCTACATCGGGACGATGGCGATGTACGCCTACGCCTTCGGCATGTACGGCCAGATGCTGATCGGCTACGAGTACGTCTGGGGGCTCCCGATTCGGCAGTTCCTCTCGGTCGGCGTGCTCGCGATTTTCGTCGGGATCAACCTCCTCGGCGCGGGCTCGTCGGCGGCGGTCGAACGCTATCTCGTCTTCGTCCAGGCGGGGATCATCGCCGCGTTCGGCCTGATCGGACTCTGGTTCGGCGCGGCGAACTACCAGCTTCGGCTCGGCTTCGCGGAACTCGGGCTCAATCCCATCCTCGCCGCCTCGGTCGGGTTCGTCTCGTTCGAAGGCTGGCAACTGCTGTTTTACGACCAAGAGCAGTTCGACGATCCGGACGAGACGCTCGCGAAAGGCGTGTTCATCTCGATACCCATCGCGGCAGCTATCTACATCCTCGTCGGATTCGTAATCACGACGCTGTTGCCCGAAGAGGTGGTCGCCGCCCAGCCGGAACCGTCGCTGCTCTACGCCGCGTTGACCGTCTCGAAGTGGCTCGCGCTGGCCGTCGGGCTCGCCGGCCTCATCTCGACGGCGAGCGCGATCAACTCGACGCTGTTCAGCGAGGCCATCTTCGCGAAGAACCTGATCAGCGACGACATCCTCCCCGACGAGATGGGCGACGCGGACGCCGACGCCGCTCCGTCGCGGACCGTGATCGTCATCGGGCTCCTGACGGCCGCCTTCACCGTCCTCGGGAGCCTCGAGGCCATCGTGGAGTTCGCCTCGCTGGCCTTTATCGTCGTCTTCGGCGCGATGAGCGCGCTCGCGCTGACGGTGCGCGACGCGGAAGACGTCGACGTCAACCCGATCCCGCCGCTGCTCGGCGTCGTCGGCTCGGCGGCCTTCTTCGTCATGCTGACGTGGTACCTCTACTCGCAGCTCCCCGCCGTCTTCTGGCTGGTCGTCGCCATCGCGGCAGTAGTCTTTGGAGTCGAAGCGATGTACTTCAAGCGCGAGACGCTCTCCGAAGGCGTTCGACAGGTCGAAAAACGGGTCTGAAGCGGTCGACGGACGAAAAACGAGCCGGGTCTACGCCTTCGCCTGCCAGGTCCGAACCCGGTCGGCGCTGACGCCCTCGACGTCCGACGCGACCGCGTCGGGATCGGCGTCGGTCAGGTCCTCGAGGTCCTCGATCCCCGCCGCGGCGAGCTTCTCGACGGTCTTCGCGCCGACCCCGTCGAGCGCCTCGAGGTCCGAGCCCGTCTCGCTCTCGCGGGCCTGGAACTCCTGGTAGTTACAGATCGGACAGCCCAGTTCCCAGGGCTCGTCGCCGCTGTGGACGACGAGTTCGGGTAGCTCGTGCTCGTCGCAGTACTCGTCGGTGACCTCGATCTCGCCGCGCCGGGGAAGGGGCAGCGAGTACTCGCAGTCGGGGTAGCGCGTACAGCCCACCAGTCGGGAGCCGCTCTGGAGCGTTTTGACGGCGAGTTCGCCGCCGTGCTCGTCCCCACATTCCGGACACTCGCCCAGAATCGGTCCCTCGCCGGCGTCTTCGGCCTTACAGAGCGGACAGCCGTGGACGAACGTCTGCCGACCGGCGAGCATCTTGACCTCGTTCAGGCCGTGTTCCTCGCACTCCTCTTCGAGGATGAGCGGCTTCCCGGTCGAGGGCAGCGGCAGCGTGTTCTCGCAGTCGGGGTAGCCGTCACAGCCGATGAAGTACGAGCCGTGGCGACTCCGGCGAACCAGCAGGTCCTCACCGCACTCGGGGCACGGTCCAAGGCGCTTGTCGTCTTTCAGCGACTTGCGAAGGTGGTCGCCGATCTCGTCGCGCGAGTCCGCGAGGTTCTCGAAGATTTCCTCGAGCATCTCCCGAGACTCGTCGGTCACGTCGGCCAGCGTCGCCTCGCCGTTCGCGATGGCGTCCATGTCGGCCTCGAGCTGGGCGGTCATCTCCTCGCTGACGACGCGGTCGGCGTAGTTCTCGGCCGCGTCGACGACGGCCATCGCGAGCTTCGTCGGCCGCGGCGGATCGCTCTCGATGTAGCCTCGATCGTACAGCTTCTCGAGGGTGTTGTGGCGGGTGGAGTTGTGAACGACCGTCCCGCTTTGTACGGCGAAGTTCGGTGCGTCCTCGTCTATCGTGAGGTCGTACACGTAGCCGTCGTACTTGCGTTCCTCGACGTCGATCACCTCGGTGGCTGATGGATGACCCAGCACGGCCGCGTAGATCGTGTCGTCCAATTCAGTGGCGGCGTATCGAATCTTCCGCAGCCCGTCGGCCGATCGATTACTTCCCTCGACGCGCTTTTCGAGGTATCCGTGGTCGCGTAGCGATCGGATGTGTGCGTTCACGCGTCCTCGAGACACACCCAGTTGTGCCGCGAGTTCGTCGGACGGTTTCGGCTCGGTCGACGTGACCTCGAGTATCCGAGCCTTGTCTCGGGTCACATCGTACTCCTGCAGCGCATCGAGACCACGATAGAACTTCTCGGCGGCGGCGATCGGAATGACGTCGAGAAATCGTTCGAGGTCCTCGCGGCCGCGGACGTAGAGCTTGTGCTGGCCTGGGGCCAGCGTCGAGTCGATCCCGTGGTGGCGAAGCATCTCCCCGACCGCCTCGAGCAATTCGTGATCGGTGTTCGAAATGAAGCATTTCCGGTCGCGGGAAATGTGGCCCTCGTCGTCGAACAGCGCGCCGATGAACGTCGGCTCGAGCGGTTCTGGAACGACCGGCCGTCCGTCTTCGCGTATCGACTCGAGGACGAATCGCAGCATTCGACCCGCGGCTGACGGGAGATGGACCTGATACCGTGTCTTGTGGTGGGCTTTCCGTCCATCCTGCTCGACGATCGTCGGTTCGATCTCGAACAGCGTCTGTACGTCGTTTGCGAATCGATCGATGAGATGGCGGTCAGTATTGTGATACCGTACGTCGACGACGTTTTCGTCCTCGTCGACGTGTATCGATCCGTCGCCCAGTAGACTGCCGACGACGCGAGCGAGCGCCGGGTCCCAGCGTAGCGGGAACGGATTCTCGACGGTCTGATCGTAGTTCAGGCCGTGGAGCTTCGCCGGACGGATCTCGAGTTCGCCGAGGATCCATACCGGAACGTCGCGTTTCCCGTTCTCGTAGTCGCTGATCGCCGGCCGATCGGCGTCGACTCGATCGGCGAGATCGTACTGGGTCTCGTTTCGGGCCGACCGGTAGTCAGCAAGCCGGTCACCGCAGTCGACACCGTACAGTTTCGACGACTTGTGACACGACGTAGCGAACTCGGACCAGGTCGCAACGATGTCGTCCCCGTCGTAGTCGACGGTGTTTGTGGGTCGTGTCGACAGCAGTCGGTCACCCGCAGCGACGTCGGCAGCGGGGACGATCTCGAACCCGTCGTCCGTCCGCAGATACATCGGGTGGTCGGATGTCACCGAAAGCGATCCGGTTTCGGTCGTGATCCGAAGGACGCTCTCGTTGTCCTCGAGCGGGCGCTGGCTCACTAGCGTCTGCTCTCGTTCTGTCACGCGCTCGGTGGCCTCGTCGACCGAAAGCGATGTCGGCCCGCGCTCGTTGATCGCGATTTCGGTATCGCCGTCGGCCATCACGACTGCGCCGTCGTCGAACAGCTCCGACACCGGTGCCCGGACGACATCGCCGTCGGTATCGCGGTGAAGGACGTCGGTTTCGGCTGTCAGGCACTTGGTCCCGATCCCCATCCCCTCCATCGTCTCGATGAGCCGCGACTGGCCGTATCGTCGGGGCGGCTGGGTCTGTTTGGCCTCGAGTTCGACGTCCGAAAGCGCCAGTTCCTCGCCCTCGTCGACGTCGGGAACGAAGTTCTCCGTCGTCGAGAAGTACGGGTAGACGTCGTGGTAGCCGGGCTCGACGAGGCGCTTGCCGTTGGCCTTCAGCCGGCAGTCGTCGACCTCGGCGACGACCTTGAGGTGTTCCAGACCGCGGCGTCGGCGACGGTCGCGTAGAACCGACGCACGACGAGTTCGAACACCTCCCACTCGTCGTCGCTCACGTCGCCGCGGGTCGGAATCTCGCCCGTGGGGTGAATCGGCGGGTGGTCGGTCGTCTCCTCGTCACCTTCCGTCGGATCGATCTCGTCGGCCTCGAGCAGCGACTCGGCGGAGTCGCCGAGCGAGGGGTGGCCGACGAACTCGTCCAAGAGCTCCTCGGGCTCGAGATCGTCGGGGTAGACGGTGTTGTCGGTCCGCGGGTACGTGATGTAGCCGGCGGTGTAGAGGTCCTCGGCGATCGACATCGCCCGTTTGGCGGAGTAGCCGATGGCACCCGCGGCGCGGATGAACTGGGTGGTGTTGAACGGCTCGGGCGGCGTGTCGGTCCGGGTCCGCCGGTTGACATCGACGACGGTCGCCGCGTCGCGGCTCGAGAGCGTGTCGTAAACGTCCTCGGCGACGGCCTCCTCCCAGACGCGTTCGGCCTCGTTGTCGTCCTCGTCGCGGTAGAAGTACTGGGCCTCGAAGCTCGTCTCGTCCTTCTGGAGGTCGGCGAACAGCTCCCAGTAGTCCTCCGGATCGAAGGCTTCGATCTCGCGCTCGCGGTCGACGATCAGCTTCAGCGTCGGCGACTGCACCCGGCCGACGGAGATGAAGTCGTTGCCCAGTTGCCCCGAGGACAGCGAGAGAAAGCGCGTGAGCGCGGCCCCCCAGATGAGGTCGATGATCTGGCGGGCTTCGCCGGCGGCCGCGAGGTCGAAGTCGAGTTCGTCCGGCTCGTCGAACGCGTTTTGCACTTCGTTCTCCGTGATCGAGGAGAACCGCACGCGTCGAATCGGAACGTCCTCGTCGACCTCGCGGACGATATCGTAGGCCTCCTTGCCGATCAGCTCCCCCTCCCGGTCGTAGTCCGTCGCGATCGCTACGCGATTGGCGCGACGGGCCAGCAGGCGCAGCGTCGCTACGATGTTCTCCTTCGTGGCGGTCTTCTCGACGCTCGCGTCGATCAACTCGACGGGCTCGACGTCCCGCCAGTCGGAGTACTCCGAGGGGAAGTCCACGCCGACGACGTGGCCCGACAGCCCCACGCAGCGCTTGCCGCCCCACTCGTAGACGTTGACCCCGTTCTCGCGACTCGAGTCGTAGGTCCCGCCGCTCAGGATGTCGGCGATCCGGCGGGCCGCGTTGTCCTTCTCCGTGATTATCAGCTCCACCGCGGCTCACCTCTCGGTCCTCGGGCGTCCGGTCGCGACGGCAGCGGACGAGTGTCGTTCATCGTCGGTCGGTACGATTGAGTCTTTGATAA
>Ga0136595_1000581_pt1 | contig 11197 bp, 9 predicted proteins | sample AntCluMetagen397_FD_104789 | JGI IMG/M metagenome (GOLD analysis project Ga0136595, IMG submission 104789) | Saline lake microbial communities from Club Lake, Antarctica - Metagenome TFF #397 | ecosystem: Environmental > Aquatic > Non-marine Saline and Alkaline > Saline | place: Antarctica: Club...
CCCATCTCGTAGGCTTCGACGCCGTCGCGGGCCTCGAAACTATCGACCGCGAGCTCGTCGAGCGCCTCGAGATCGATCTCGATGTCGAAGTGGCCCGCGTTGGCCAGCAGGACACCGTCTTGCATCTCCTCGAAGTGTTCTTCGACGATGACGTCGCGGTTGCCCGTCGTCGTCAGGAAGACGTCGCCCACTTCGGCCGCTTCCGACATGGGCATGACGTCGTAGCCCTCCATGTGGGCCTCGAGCGCGCGCCGGGGCTCGACTTCGGTGACGATGACGTTCGCGTTCTGGCCCGAGGCCTTCTTCGCGACGCCCTTGCCGCAGTAGCCGTAGCCCGCGACGACGACGTTCTTGCCGGCCCACGAGAGGTTCGTGGTCATCGCGATGGAGGCCAGCGAGGACTCGCCAGTGCCGTGGACGTTGTCAAAGAGGCGCTTCATGGGCGTGTCATTGACCGCGAAGACGGGGTACTCGAGCGCCCCGTCTTCGTCCATCGCGCGCAGGCGGTGGACGCCGGTGGTCGTCTCCTCCGCCCCGCCGACGATGCCGTCGATCAGTTCGGGGTAGTCCTCGTGGATCGCCGCGACAAGATCCATCCCGTCGTCGACGGTGACCGTCGGCTCGTGGGCGATGACGGCCTCGATCGCGGCGTAGTACTCGTCGTCATCGACGCCGCGCTTGGCGTAGCTGGTGATGTTCTCGTGTGTGTTGAGCGCCGCGCTCACGTCGTCGTGGGTCGAAAGCGGGTTGCAGCCCGTGACTGCGACCTCGGCGCCGCCCTCTGCGAGCGTTTCGACGAGGATCGCCGTCTTTGCCTCGACGTGCATCGCCATCCCGATGCGCTCGCCCGCGAAGGGCTGGTCGGCGACGAACTCCTCGCGAACGTGCTCGCAGATCGGCATGTGTTGGGCGGCCCAGTCCATTTTCCGGCGTCCCTCCTCGCGAGCGGACTCGAGATTGTCGAGTTGCTCGCTGATCGGGGGATACTCGGTGTCGGTCATGTGTCGACTGAGTGGGACCGTGGGCAAAACGGTACCGAACCGCTCCGACGGTCAGTTCGTGGCGTGGCTCGGGTTCGACGACGAGATATCTCTCCTGAGTCAAAACAAATCGGCGAGAGTGGTGGGTGATCCGCGGTCGCTACGTGCCTGCTCGATCGGGGCAATCGCCTCGAGGGCGAGTGCCGCGTCGGGTTCCGACACCGACGACGGTTCACTGCACGCCAGTGCCGTCGTCCGGCATCGGTCGGTCAGTCCGATCGAACCGGATTATTCGTCGGCATCGTCTTCGTCAGCGTCGCCGCCATCGTCATTCGGTCCGCCCGCATGACTCGGCGGGCCGCCGCCCGTCTCGTCGTCACCGTCGGTACTGTCGTCGCCATCGTCACTCGGTCCGCCCGCGTGGCTCGGCGGCCCTCGTTCGTCGTCGCTCTCGGTGTCGTCATCGTCGTCAGCCGGCGGGCCGGCGTGGCTCGGCGGGCCGGCGTGAGCCGGCGCGTTCCCCGGATTGTTCTGGACGACGAAGCTCGCGATCGAGAGCCCGATCGACGCGTTGGTGTCGTTCGAGTCGTTTTGCTGGGTCTGGACGTACTCGGAGACGATCGCACCGAAGTTCGTCGCGGATTCGTTTCCGTCGTCGGTCTCGTTGCCATCATCGCCGTCAGTTTCGTTTTCGGTCTCGTTGCCGTCGTCCGCCGCCGCGTCCGCGGTCAGCGTCACCGTCGTCGTGGCGGTATCGTTCTCAGCCGTGGCGGTGACCGAGACCTCGACGTCCGCCGCAGGGGTCGGGAGTTCGACCGTTCCGTCGTCGTCGGTCGTGTACTCGCCCGCTCCCGCGTACGAGGTGTTATTTTCAGTCGTCGTTACGTCGACGGTCGCGTTCGCGACCGCAGTGTCGTTCGCCGTCACCGTGACGACGATATCGTCGCCGTCGTCGACGGCCACTGCGAGGTCGCTATCGTCTTCCTGTGCCGCCACGCCTGCCGATGCGAACACAGACAGGATCATAACGGCGACCAGTGTCATCGTTAGTAGTCGGTTTTTCATTCACTCGTGACTTTCCGCCTTTGTTAAATAAACCCGGACGGCGGTTCTCGTTGTTCGCCCACAATAGAAATCGTTCGAAAATTGTCCTAAGGGTTTATGCACCGTTTTGAGAGTTTATTTCGGTATTAGACCAGTCTGGGTCGAACGGTTCGAGCCCGGCGATCACTCGGCGGCGCGGGCCGAAAGCGACTCGGCGGCCTCGAGCGCTCGCTCTCGAACTGCCGTTTCCTCGAGCGTCAGTACCTCGCGATCGCGCATGAGCACCCGGCCATCACAGACGGTGTGTCGCACGTCGGCGGCCGCCGCCGCGTACGCGAGGTGGCTCACGAGATCGTGTCGCGGCGTCAGGTGCGGTTGCTCGAGGTCGATCACCGCGAAATCGGCCGGTGCACCCGCCTCGAGGCGACCTGACTCGAGGCCGATCGCGTCGGCACTGCCCCGGGTCACCGCGTCGATGACCGCTTCGGCGGGCACCGCGCTGGCGTCGTCGGCGGCGAGCTTGCCCAGCATGGCCGCGTCGCGGGCCTCGTCGAGCATCGAGAGGTCGTTGTTCGAGGCCGCGCCGTCCGTCCCGAGGCCGACGGTGACGCCGGCATCGAGCATGCGCTGGACGGGCGCCATCCCGCTCGCCAGTTTCATGTTCGACGCCGGGCAGTGGATCACGCCGGTGCCGGTCTCGGCGAGCAGTTCGATCTCCCGGTCGTCGACGTGGACGCCGTGGGCGACGAAATCCTCGGACTCGAGGAACCCGTGCTCGGCGGCGTACTCGAGCGGCCGCTGGCCGTAGTCGTCGACGATCGGCGCGACCTCAGCTTCGGTCTCGTTGGCGTGATAGTGGATCGGCACGCCCGCCGCTCGAGCGTCGGGGACGAACTCCTCAAGGTACTCGTTCCCGACGGTCGTCAGCGAGTGGGGCATAAAGGCCGTCGAGATCCGCCCGTCGGCCGCGCCATCGTACTCGCGGGCGATCTCGAGGCTCGTTCGCGCGTCCTCGCGCGCGGCCTCGCCGTCCTTGCCGACGGTGACGATACCGTGGCCGAGGCGGGCCCGGAGCCCCGCGTCCTCGACCGCGGCGGCGACCTCGGGGACGTGGAAGTACATGTCCGCGAAGGCGGTCGTTCCGGATTTAATGAGTTCGAGCAGGCCGAGTTCGGCACCGACGCGGACGTCGTCGGGCGTCAGCTCCCCCTCGGCGGGCCAGATGTCCTCCTGGAGCCACGCCTCGAGCGGTTTATCATCGGCGTACCCCCGCAGGAGCGTCATGGCGACGTGGCAGTGGCCGTTGACGAACCCCGGCGTCACGAGCGAGTCCGCGGCGTCGAGCGTTTCGTCGGCGTCGCCCGCGAGATCGGGGCCGATCTCGAGGATTTCGCCACGTTCCTGATCGATCAGTACGTCGGCAGTCGCCACCGTCAGATCGGGACGGAGGACCTGCCCGCCGGTAATCGCAAGCGTCGTCATTGGTGCAGGGTTCTCGTCGGGCGGCCTTAGCCTGTCGATGGCCACCCGTGAGACGAGCCGCGGGCTTTATGCGTTATTTCGGAAATATATGACTATGAACGAACGAACCCAGCGCGAGCGTGACCGCTCCACCGGTGGCTATCCACCGCGCGAGGCGCTCGCGGACGCGTGGGACGAGCACAGTCGCTACGTTGGCTTCGCCGCTGGCCTGTTCGTGATCGGGATCCTCATCGGGATCGCGCTGATGGCAGCCGGCTACAACCTGCTCGAGATCATCGAAGAGATGGTTGGGGAGCCGCTCTTCCCGGATATCGGCGGGCAGAGCAGAACCGAACTGGCGCGCTTCTTGCTCGTGAACAACACGCGGGCGTTCCTGCTTTCGATCCTCGGCGCGCTTACGCTCGGTCTCCTGACGGCCTGGGCGATGGTGTTCAACGGAATCATTGTCGGGAATCTCGGCGCGTTCATCGCCAGCAACGACGGCATCGGCTTCATCCTCGTCGGCCTCCTTCCACACGGAATCTTCGAACTCCCCGCGCTCTTCATCGGCGCCGGCGTCGGCTTCCGACTACTATACCGGGTCGGCCAGCGGCTTCGCGGATCGCGCGACGCGATCCTCACGAAACGCTACTTCTACCGGACCGGGCTCCTCGTTCTCGCGGGCTGGCTGTTACTCGTCGTCGCCGCCGTCGTTGAGGCCTTTGTCACGCCCGCGCTGCTCGAGGCGCTGTTCGCTGCCTGACTCATACGGTCTGGTGTACCGATGTACCGGAGCAACCGCAGGACGGTTCGCGGTTGCTCCGGCAATGACTTACAACAGATCGTATCAAAGGGCGGACAACAGCCTCACCGGAACATCAGTCAGCCCGCTGTTTTCCCAGTTTTGGAGCGTCTAAACGGTTGTGAACGGATCGAATCGTCGACCCCCTTTTACCGAACGACTGACTGTCACTGCGTATGAACAGACAAGCGGTCCAACTGATACTCGTGGCAGCCCTCGTCGCCATCGCCGGCTGTGCCGGCGGGATGGGTGGCACTCCAGAAAGCGATTCACCGACTGACGACTCGTCCACCACGGACTCGAGCGATGGCGGGATGGGGACGGCCGCGTTCTACGTCAGCGACGACCCAAGCGTGATCGACGATTTCCAGCATCTCAACGTGACGATTACGAAGGTCGGATTTAAGCGAACCGGCGATCTGAGTGACGGCGACTCGAATGAGACCGACAGTAGCGGGAACGAAACTGACGGAGACGACGGGAACGAGTCCGACGATGGCACCGAGTCGACGAACGAAACGGACACCGAGGCAGACACGGACACCGAGGCGGACGACGGCGCGTCCGACGAGCACTGGGTCGAGCACGATGTCGACAATCGGACGGTCGATCTCACCGAGCTGAAGGGCGCGAACGCGTCCATGATCGACGAGTTCGAGTTGCCGGCCGGCGACTACGAGAAAGTCTTCATCTACGTCAGCGACACCGAGGGAATCCTGACCGACGGGAGCGAGACGAAAGTGAAACTGCCGAGTAACAAGCTCCAGATCAACTCGAACTTTACCATCGGGGACGGCGAGCGGGTCGACTTCGTCTACGACATTGCACCCCACAAGGCCGGTAACAGCGGGAAATACATCCTCAAGCCGGTGATCAGTCAGAGCGGAACGGGCGACAAGGTAGAGATCAACGATATCGACAAGGACGACGAGAGCGAAGCAGCGGACGAGGAAGAAACGGAAGACGAAGAGACGCAAGTGGACGACGAACAGCAGGCCAACGAGACCGACGGGAACGAAACTACTGCGGAGATGGCTCTGCTCCGATAGAATCGGGTCCCAAAATGTGACATCGCACGAGAACGCTATTTTTCGAACGAACGGCGATCGTTAAATATTGACGGTAGCCGCCGGTCAGCGCCGGAGCCGTCCGAACAGTTCGTAGTCGCGGTCGGGCGTGTACCGACGGAAGAGCAGGCTGTTCGAGAGGACCGACACCGATGACAGCGCCATCGCGCCGGCCGCGAGCACGGGCTGGAGCAGGCCGAGCGAGGCCAGCGGGATCATCGCCGTGTTGTAGCCCAGCGCCCAGACGAGGTTCTGCTTGATCTTCTGGAGGGTGGCCTCCGAGATCCGGATCGCCTTCACCACGTCCAGCGGATCGTCGCGCATCAGCGTCACGTCCGCAGCCTCGATGGCCACGTCCGTCCCCGAACCGATCGCCGTGCCGACGTACGCGACCGCGAGCGCCGGCGCGTCGTTGACGCCGTCGCCGACCATCATCGCCTTGCGATCCGTCGACTGGATGTCCTCGACGGCGTCGGCCTTGTCCTCGGGGAGGACTCCCGCGCGAACGTTGTCGGGGTCGATTCCGACCCGCTCGGCGACGGCGCGGGCCGTTCGCTCGTTATCGCCGGTGATCAACATCACGTCCAGCCCGCGCTCTCGCAGCGCAGCGACCGCCTCGGCCGAACGCTCCTTGACCGTGTCGGCGTCCGCGACCACGCCCGCGACCGCGCCGTCGACCGCGACCAACATTGCGGTCTTGCCCTCGCCCTCAAGGCGCTCCATCGCCGCTTCGGCGGGTGACGGATCGACTCCCTCGCCCTCAAGCAGTCGGCGGTTGCCGACCAGGACCTCACGGTCGTCGACGGTCGCCCGGACGCCCTGTCCCGGAACGTTCTCGAACGCGTCGGGGTCGGCTAGCTCGAGGCCGCGCTCCTCGGCCCCCTCGACGATGGCCTGCGCGAGCGGGTGTTCGCTGTTGCGCTCGGCGCTGGCGGCGAGGCGCAGCACCGTGTCCTGATCGAGGCCCGCTCGAGTCGCGAGCGCCCCGCCGTCGGCGGCCGGCTCGCCGCCGTCAGCGACCGCTGCCGTCTCCCCGTCCTCGAGCGCGACCACGTCAGTCAGCGTCATCTCTCCGGTCGTCAGGGTGCCGGTCTTGTCGAAGACGACGGTATCGACATCCTTCGCGCGCTCTAAGATATCACCGCCCTTGAACAGGACGCCGTTTTGGGCACCCAGCGTGGAGCCGACCATCGTTGCCGCAGGCGTGGCGAGGCCGAGCGCACAGGGGCAAGCGATCAGCACCGCGGAGGCGAAGACGACGACCGCGAACTCGAACGTCGACAGCGCGGCCGGACCGCCGCCGACCAGTCCCCACAGGGGGAGTGCGCCCACGACGCCGGCGAGCGTCGTCGGAAAGAGGAACCAGACGAGCCCCCAGAAGATCGCGTTCAGGATGACCGCGGGGACGAAGTACGCCGAGATACGATCCGCAAGGTTCTGAATTTCGGGCTGGCGCGACTGAGCCTCCTTGACGGTTTGGACGATCCCCTGCAGGGCCGTGTCCTCGCCGACTTTCGTCGCCTCGACGGTCAACACGCCGTTCTCGTTGATCGTCGAGCCGATCACTTCGTCGTCCGCTTCCTTCTCGACGGGGACGGACTCACCCGTCACCATCGATTCGTCGACCGCCGACTGACCGTCGACGACCACGCCGTCGGTCGGGATCTTCTCGCCCGGCCGGACCTTCATCCGGTCACCGACCTCGACGTCCTCGAGGGGCACCTCCTCCTCGTTCCCGTCGTCGTCGACCAGCGTGGCCGTCTCGGCCTCCATCTCGACCAGCTTCCCAGGGCATCACCAGCCTGACCCTTCGAACGGGCCTCTAGTAGGTTGCCCAGCGTGATGAACACGAGGATCAACGCGGCGGTGTCGAAGTACATACTACCGGCCAGCAGTCCCAACAGGACGACGAGGCTGTAGACGTACGCCGTCGACGAGCCCAGCGCGATCAGCACGTCCATGTTGGCGCGCCGGTTGTTCACGAGCGCGTTGTAGGAGTTGACGTAGAACGGGCGGCCCAGCACGAGCTGGACCGGCGTCGCGAGCAGGAACTCGAGCCAGCCAAAGTCGATTCCGAAGACGGTTTCCGGTATGAGCGTCCCACCGAGGAGGAACTTGTCGGCGAGGAAGAGCAGGAACGGGGCCGAGAGAACGGCACCGAAGATCGTCAGGCGGCGCTGTTTTCGCAGCTCCGCCTGTCGGGCCGCGTCGCGGCGCTCCCCCGCCGACTCCTCGTCGCCCTCGTCGCGGACGGGCGCGTAGCCGGCCCCCTCGATCGCCTCGTAGAGGTCGGAGAGCGAGACGTCGTCGGGATTGTATTCGACCGTCGCCTCGTCGGTCGCGTAATTCACGTTGGCGTCGATGACGCCGGGAACATCCTCGAGCGCCGACTCGTTCGTTTCGGCGCAGTTCGCACAGGACATGTCCGTGATCCCGATCGACCGGCTTGCGCGCTCGGCACTATAGCCGGCCGTCTCGATGGCCTCGTAAATCTCGGCGAGCGATGCCTCCTCGGGGTCGTACTCGACGGTGGCGTCGTCGGTCGCGTAATTGGCGTTCGCCTCGCTCACGCCGTCGAGGGACTCCAGGGTATCGCCGATCGTCTGCGAACAGTTCGCACAGCTCATGCCCCGAATGTCCAGGTGTGCGGTCCGGGTACTCATTGAGAACTAGTACGGGATCCGACCTTACCCCCTTTACTGGTTACAATCCGAAGTTAAGCGGACTCGTTTCTTTGCGATCGAAGGTCAGACCCCCTCCTCGAGCCGGTCGTACCGCCCTCGGAACCGGCTCGCACAGGAGGGACAGCAGAAGTGGTACACCTCGCCGTCGATCCGGGTCGACTCCCCCTCGCTGTCGACGGTGTTCCCACACTCCGCGCAGGTGAGTGCGAACGCCGTTCCCTCGAGGGAAGGCGTCCACTCCGCGTCGTCCACCAGCGTGACGTCGTAGTCGACGCCGTCCGCGTCAGGGAGGAGCCCCTGGAGCCACTCGCGGACCTGTCGCACCTGCGCACGAGCGTAGAACCAGCACTCGCCGTCGGCGGTGACGAACACGTGCTCGACGGCGTCGGCGTCCGCGATGGTCGCTTTGCAGTCGTCGACATCGGCCGCGGGAACGGTCGCCTGCACGAACACGGGGATTCCGGCTCGGAGCTGTGACTGATCCACGTCGACGGTGAATCCCTCGATGACGCCCGCCTCCTCGAGTCGCTCGACGCGGTCCGAGACGGCCGGCCCGGAGAGGCCCACCGCCTCGGCGATTTCGCTGTACGGTCGTCGAGCGTCTTCCCCCAGCAGCCGTAGGATCTCCATGTCGGTCTCGTCGAGGTCGCGCATACCGCACCGTTCGACCGGGATGGCAAAGAAGATGGCGCCCGGTGCTTTGGAATCCGATGTCAATGCCGTCGCAACGCTCACATCGAAAGTAGTAACGCACAAAGAGTAGCCATCCATATGGTGTCGTATGAGTCAGACCATTACTGTCGAAGGAATGTCCTGTGGACACTGCGAGCAGACCGTCGAAGACGCGCTCAAGGAGGTAGCGGGCGTCGAGTCGGTTACCGTGAATCGCGACGCGGAACGGGCAACCGTCGAGGGCGACGCGGAGACGGCGGCTCTCGTCGAAGCGGTCGACGAGGCGGGGTACGAGGCCAGTGCGTAACTGCGCGAACCGACTGCAGCGCTACTACCGTCGCTCTTCTACTCGCGTTCCGTCTCGAGGACAATAGTCGTATCCGCGATTCTGCGTCCGGAATCCGCAGGTGGGGCACGCTCGAACCGTTTCCTCGGATGCGTCTCGGCTCGAGCCGCGGAACAGGAACGGAACGAACGGGATGAGGAGGAAGAACACGAAGGTGTTGAAGCGCCACCAGCGGACGGCACTCACGAGCAGACTGACCAGCAGCCCCGCCACTGCCGTCGCGATTCGTGAACTGGGCATACGAGATGGAACGTTCTCGACGGCGAAAAGAAACGGGAGAGTCGGGCTCTGGATTCCTGACCGACGGGTTCGTATCGATGGATTCGCGAGTCAGTCCGCCGGCCGAGCCTCCCCCGGCGCGGAGACGCCCGGCAGGCTCGGGACCGAGAGATCGACGCGCCGGAGGAACTGTGCGTTGATCGCGACGATTACCGTGCTGAGGGACATGAGCAGCGCGCCGACGGCCGGCGAGAGGAGGATACCGATCGGTGCGAGGATCCCAGCCGCCAGCGGGAGCGCGAAGACGTTGTAGCCCGCGGCCCAGACGAGGTTCTGTTGCATCTTCCGGTAGCTCGCCTGACTCAGTTTCACAAGTCGAACCACGTCCATTGGATTGTTCTTGACGAGGATGATGTCCGCCGACTGGACGGCGACGTCCGTCCCACTCCCGATCGCGATCCCGATATCGGCCCGGGTGAGCGCCGGCGCGTCGTTGACGCCGTCGCCGACCATCGCGACCGATTTTCCCTGCGCCTGAAGCTCCGTGATCTTCTCGTCCTTGTCCTCGGGCAACACCTCTGCGAACACCGTATCGATCCCGAGATCGGTCGCAACCGCTCGAGCCACATCCTCGGAATCGCCGGTCAGCATCGCCACCTCGAGGCCGAGTTCGTGAAGCGCGTCGACGACCCGATAGCTCTCCTCGCGGATGACGTCCGCGAGTGCGAACGCGGCGACTGGGGTCCCCTCACGGACAAGGTAGACGACGGTTTGTGCGTTCTCACCTGCTCGATCGGCGAATCGCTCGAGTTCCGCTGGCACGCCGCCCTCGAGTTCCGAGAGCAGGTTCGGACCGCCGACGTGTACCCGCTCGCCATCCACTGTCGCGCGAACCCCGCGCCCCTTTAGCGCCTCAAACTCCGTGGCGGATCCCCTCGAGACGCCGCGCTCGTCGGCCGCTTCGCGAACCGCTCGAGCGATCATGTGTTCGGAGTCGCCCTCGACGGTCGCGGCGAGCCGCAGGGCGTCTTCCTCGGAGACATCGCCGACGGTCTCGATATCGACCACGCCCTGCTCGCCCTCGGTGAGCGTTCCGGTCTTGTCGAAGACGACCGTATCGAGGGTTCGGGCCCGTTCCATCGCGATGCGATCACGGACGAGCATCCCGTTGCGCGCGGCCAGCGAGGTGTTGATCGCGACGACGAGCGGAATGGCCAGTCCGAGCGCGTGCGGACAGGCGATGACGAGGACGGTAACGACCCGTTCGATCACCGTCGAATCGAATCCCACCGCGATCGTCCACGCGACGGCCGTGACGACGGCCGCGCCGAGGGCGACGTAGAACAGCCAGCCTGCGGCGCGATCCGCTAGCGCCTGCGTTTTCGATTCGCTCGACTGGGCCTCCTCGACCAGGCGCATGATGCCGGCGAGTGTCGTCTCCTCGCCCGTCGCGCTGATCCGCACCCGGAGGCTGCCGTCCCCGTTTACCGTCCCGCCGATTACCTCGTCTGTGGGACCCTTCGAGACCGGCGTCGATTCGCCGGTGATCATCGACTCGTTGACGTCCGACTCGCCCTCCTCGACGACGCCGTCCGCCGGCACGCTCGCGCCGGGCCGAACGAGGACGAGATCCCCTTCCTCGAGGTCGCTCGCGGGAACTTCTTCGGTCTCGCCATCGCTCGTAATCCGCTCGGCGGTATCCGGCATCAGCTTCGCCAGTTCGTCCAGCGCACTCGAGGCCCGCCGGACCGAGCGCATCTCGATCCAGTGACCCAGCAGCATGATGTCGATCAGCGTTACGAGTTCCCAGAAGAACGCCGACTCGGTCGGGACGGCGAGGCTCGCGAGACTGTAGACGAACGCGACGGTAATCGCCATCGAGATGAGCGTCATCATCCCCGGCGCGCGCTCTCGCAGTTCCG
>Ga0136595_1000596_pt1 | contig 10939 bp, 11 predicted proteins | sample AntCluMetagen397_FD_104789 | JGI IMG/M metagenome (GOLD analysis project Ga0136595, IMG submission 104789) | Saline lake microbial communities from Club Lake, Antarctica - Metagenome TFF #397 | ecosystem: Environmental > Aquatic > Non-marine Saline and Alkaline > Saline | place: Antarctica: Club...
AAGTTTTACGAGCCTCCAAGATTAACTCCAACTAATCGTGTTCAACTTCATCGAGTTAGAGAAAATAATGAAACAATAGAAGATGTTCGAAAGGGATATATGGAACATGCCAGAATGATTTTTCCGATTTTACGAGTCTGAAACCAAATTAGGTGGATGTGTTAATCCTCGTTGTTTCCATCGTCAAGAATGTATTTGTAAGAAATACAAAACTTCTTCCAAGCACAAAAAACAGAAGAATTGATTAAAATTGGAATAGAAAGAGATATAAAATGTCACTCACATTTCACAAATTGGTAATTGATTCTAATTTAACTGGAACATATGCTGGATTACAAAATTATGACCAGAGTACAATGAATATTGATGACAGTGATCCATGGGTTATAAACTGGAGTACAAGTAATAAAGGATTTGCTTTAGATTGTTTTCAAAAAGGAGTTATTTTGAGTAATGGTGTTATAACATTGGAATCATCTTTTGACATACCTGGAGTGAGGTCATCCAGACTTCACGAATTTGAAACTTTTTGCCCTTTTGGATTTTATTTTTCGGATAATCTTTTTGTTGAAAGTCAGAAGATGGATTTTAAAAAAGGAATTTTAGAAACCAATTACAAATTCATCAGAGATGAAGAAGTTGTTAGATGTGTAGCTCGTATCTTTGTTTCACAAAATGATGTTCATGTAGTTCAACAAGAACTTTTGTTTGACAAACCAAATATTAAAGTTTATCGTAAGGTCTATAGTAAACCTAATATTTATGGCATTCAATACCATAATGGAGTCGAATATCAAGAAGACAGTACATTACCAACCAGTATGCAGATGCTGAGTGGTGAAGCTACTTTGGCAGACAGTCATCGGACTGCAGTAGCTTTTGCTTCTTCTTATACATGTGATGACATGGAGTATCTTGGTATGAAAAGAACTGATTATGGTGCAACATGCTATGAAGTTATCAAAATAAATACAGCATTCAGCCCTGTTAAAGTAGCTACTGTATTGGGCAGTGAAAAAGATTTTGAGAAGCCATATGACAAATTACGTGTCATGCTTACCAATAGAAAAGAAGATGGTTTTATAGAACAGGAAAATGCCTGGAAGGTGTTGTGGAATAGAGGCACTGTTGAAGTAGCAGGATCTATTACAAACGCTTTGCGTGCCGCATTGTATGAATTATGGGTACAAGTGAGACCAACAAATTATGTAGATTCTGACAAACTTTTATCTAGTCTAGAGGGAATGGCATATATTTTACCACTTTATGTGATGATGAGACCATCTGTAGCAAAGACAATGATAGAACATCTACCACATTCTCCTTTGTTAGCTTTTCATGCTTGGAATTGTTATAGAGCCTCTGGAGACAAGAACTGGTTACGTCTCCATGGATTTCCTGTCATAGAAAGAGCTGCTAATGATATATCTCGTATGTATATGCAAAATGACGAACCAAATGGATTGAGTGCATTTGATCTGTATGTGAATAAGGCAGTTATAAAATACGCCATGCAAGCTGCTTATGTTTTACATCTTCAAGTTTTTTATGACTGGCGTAGTGCGGATAATCTAACTCCTCTGACAAAGTTTTCTCAAAAAAGCTCGTTTGTTCTGGAATTTAGCGATAAATTAAATCCATTAATTTTAATGCCTTATTATTCAGAAATATTTTTACAACAAATAAATATTGATCAGGAAACTGTTATAAATAGCAATTTAAATGCTATAAATATCTCAAATATAGAGGTAGACAAAGCGATATTGGGAAGTCTATATGGTATATTAGGTCAAAAAAATAAATATTTGGGAGTCATTCAAGATTTAGAAGATCGTAAACTCACAGGAATCTGGAAACAATTTGATAATAAACTAACAGCAGCTAAGTATCTATGGCTTTATATTGAAGGAGGTGCCCAATTACAAGTGGTTGGACATATAGAAGAAAGTGGATTTGCATCTCAAGGAATGGGTCTCAATTATGTTCCTGAAAATATTTTGCCTTGGAGGACATTAAAAGTAATGACAGAAAGAAGAGGTCTTTTTATTACAAGTAAATAGAGTATTATTTTTATTCTATCCAATGAGGTGCAATTCCAGATAGCATATTGTTTGAAGCATCTCCAGTTGTATCTGAAATAATATTAGATTTTTTGGCAAGTACTGACAACATATAAGTCTCTGTATTATTTTCATTTTCATCATTACTCTCAATAGAACGTGCATTCTTAACTATTTCAAAAACATTAGAACGTATTGGGTAATTACGATATTCTTCACTATTCTGAGGCACTTCTTTTTGATTTCGAATATCTGTATGAGCATAAAGAGTGAGGAGTGTGGCATCTGAGCGGGTTACTGTACGCATAATTCTTCCAGCAAACTGATACTGAGTGATAGTTTCATAGTTGGGAAGTATCAGAGCTGTTCGGGGAAAGTTTCCATGCTGATCATCAAAATCATTTCCTGTGCTAATAGTTCTAAGATTCCCTATAGCAACTCTACAGTTTGTATCTGGTTTCTGAAATTTCTCAATAAGTTTTACACGATCAGTCATCTTAACTTTTCCGTCAATTAAAACAATTTTACCATGTTTTTGATCTTCATCAAGAAGACGTTTGACTTCATTTAAAGTATGAGTGTAATTTGCTCCTATTAACACTTTCATTGTTGAATGACTGTTTAAAATTTGTCTAACAAGACGCACAATCAAATCTATTTTGGCAAATTCAATAACTTGTAAATCCTTGGTAATACATTTAATACTATCATTCTGTGTAACCTCACGATTATCCCTTTTTTTTACAACCTCCAGAATATTATTGGTAGAGTTCATGATGTCTTGTACATTTCTATTGGGAATTTTGAAAAATGCATTTACCAAAGAAATTTTAATAGGACGATCCATTTGTTTGCAGCTTGAACTAATACCAGGCATAATAATTTTTACAAACAAAGAATAGCAATAGTTTTTTAAGGAATCATGTAATACTTTTTTTCCACTTTGACTAATTATATTTTTGACTTTAAGATTTTTACAGAAACGTTCAACAGCTTTTTCATCATGTCCTTGGTTTCCTTTTTGTTTGTGTACTAATCTTGCAATATTTAACTTCATATACTCATCATAGACAATTGGAGAGTTAATTGGCAAGAACAAAGGACTTATTAACTGATTCTCAAAGATATACTCTTTTTTAATGATTTCAGTGAGTTCTTTGTTTAATTTTAAACACATGTTTTCAACTCGTTCCATATCCTCTTCATATTTAATGATAGGTTCATTAGGCTGAATGCATAAATCTACTAAATGATTTTTTTGTACAATACCAATGGTTTTCATTAATCTAAAAATATGTTCAGTTTTGTCAACAGGACTGCCTGACATAAGAAGAGCTTTGGAAGAACCATTTTGGTGTACAATAGAAGATATTAATGCTTCTACTGCACGTGTATTACTAGAATCATTTTTAATAAGTTGTATTTCATCTACTACAAGAAGCATTTTAGAACATTTATTCCACATTTCGGTAGGTTTATAGGTGACTGAATGAACCGGTTCAGCAATGAATTGTTCATCTTGTGTTTTAGTCATTATGTAATCAATTCGGTCTGTTCTTTCTAACATTAAATGAGGAAGACAAGAAATTGTTTCATGAGATTGAGGAATGTCATTTTCATTTTGAACTTTAATTGGTTTTTTAGCCTTGTCTCCAGTCAAACGAACTGTACCTCTTAGTTCTTCATAACTAATTACAATAATTTTGCATTTATTTTTAGCTGAAACATATTTCCATTTTTCTCTTAAATTACCTGGACAAACCACAACCATATTCAACTTAAAATGGCGAGATAACATATTGGCATGAAAGGTTTTTCCAGCCCCCATTTTTGAAAGATCCAATAACACATTATTTCCATTTTCAGCGATATATTTTAATCTTTCAACATGAGCTTCTTGCTCAATATTAATAGGAGAAATAGTCATTGCAGTATTATATTATCTATAAAAACATTACTCATTACAAATAATCAATTTTTATATAGAATGGATCTAATCTATTTTTTGGAAAAAGATACAAAAAAACCATTATTAGTATCTTGTAAAGACGTAAATTTTCAAGCCTATTTATTTGATGTGATGGAAAGTAGAGGAAATCCTTGTAGGCATTTCTCATGTCACAGTGAAAAAGATACAGAAGGTTCAGATGTTATTATATTTGCTATGGAAACTGAATCACATGCCCAAAGATGGAACGGAGAAAAAATAACTCAAGAAGATTTACTTAGTCTGAGGTCGGAATAGTCATAAGGAAATCCATTATAGCATTTGAATCTTGATCGCCATTAAGTTGTTTGAAATAAACTCCATTTAGGAATACCAATACAGTTGGGAATGAAGTTACCATTTGCATAATATTTTCGGATGCATCTCCAATCTCTACTTTATCAACCACAATATTGCTTTTGGGACGAAGTTCTACAAACATGGGTACAACATCTTTAAATTTAGGTGTAAATTTGGTGCAATAAGAACACCCATTACTGTATACATAAACAATTTGTACAGATGGAGCTTCTTCATTTTCTACAGGAGTATATTCATTTGCCTCTGTGAACGGTTCATCTTTATCTGTTTTCTTTCCTTTACATTTCCTTACCAACATTATCACACAGAGTATGATGAACACTAGTGCCAGAATTATGCTCATTATCATTAGAATTGACATCTTTTCTCTTTTCTGTATGTCTCCTAAATTCTTTTTTGGTGATAGTGTAACCAATGTCAATAAGATTTTTGATAGTTTCGTCACTGGGAGATTTTATACACATTCGTTCCATATCCACAAAAAACTCTGTGTCTTCCGCACTAAATGAAACTACGTTGGGGAACATGGAAATCTTGTTCTCTAATTCATTAATTTTGCTAAATAGAAAATTAATCATGCTGTATAATAGTGTCAACAAACTAGGGGAATTATTGATTTCTACTTTACTAAGTTCTATAACAAATCCTAATACTTCTTGAGGGTTTATTTTTCGTTCAATTAGGTAAGACACAGGAAAATGATCCAGAATTGATCCATCTACATAAATATCATTGTTTATGGTAATGGGGGTAAATATAATGGGAATGGCAAAGCTTGCTCGGATAGCATCAATAACATCCATGTGAGGAGTAGTATCTGGGGCGAAAAAGTCAGTACGCTTTTTTGTGGCATTAAATGCGCTTATGCAAAGATTCTTTCCTAGCCATTCTTTCAATTGTGCAAAAGTGACAGATGTCCTATCAAATTGTTTTTCCAATAACCCCCTCATAACACGTGTTAAAATTTCTCCATTATCCAATCCAAGCTTTTCCAAAATATCTAAAACTTGATCGACATCCATTTTAAAACAACCATATTGTTGATTAATGTCATTCATTAAATTAAGTATCTCTTTAGATCCATTTCCCATACAGCAAAAAAATGAGATAATAGCCCCTACGGAACTACCTACAAATGTGTCAATTTGTTCCATACTACCAGGCCATTTTTCTTCAATATAGCGTAGACCACCCACGTAAAAGTATGCTTTAGTTGATCCTCCACTAAATACCATATACTTCACTCCTTCCATTTAGTAATGTAATTAAATAACAAAAGGTAAAAATGGAATTTGATGCTGAATTTCAATACAAGATTATGATGTGGATATCAGAATTATTAACAGTAACAAATGATTTAAAATGGCTAACTAATAGAGAAGAGTATAATAATATTTATGGTAAAACTCTTGTGTCTTTGTTAAGTATAATATCTCTAAGTGTATGTATTCACACTGTAATGAACAACATGGATGTCATTGCAAAGGGTCTTGAGGAAAAAAAGAACATTCTTGAGATTATGCAGGGAATAATGGTGGATTATGTGAACAGTAATTCAAATTTACAGAATAAACATTTAAATGTTTTGCGAAAAATGCTTAAGACTGGTATTCTTGCAGTTCTTGGAGCATTTGTTTTTTTCATAATGAGGAGAATGAAAACGGAGAGTGAGAAGTGGTGGCAGAAACAGGTTAGACGATACTACATGGATTGGATGTCTCGTCCTATTGAAGGAACATTTGACCGAATTTACACATATGGTTTATTCAAAAATCTTAATCGATATTTTATTAAAAAGAAACATAGTAACAAAGGATTTTTTGATAGTGTAAACGCGACTTGTTTTAAATCTCTAATTACTACAACGACAGTTTTATTCCGTGCATTTTTGAACATCGACAGTGATAAAAATGAAAAAACAATTGATCCTAATAACAGTACTTTGTGTGGTAGTCTTTTTTCTATGGTACAGCCGTTTGTATCTTGGGACCCCGCACCCAATTATAACAATAATTCAGGGGAGTGTAGAAAACATCTCGGATACATGTTTCTTAGAGAAATGTCCGGTTGTATTCAACGAGCCATTAATGAACCCAAATGATGTTGTGAAAATCATGTTGGATGGTCTTTGTATTAAATCTAGTGCCAAACATTCAGAGCAAGTAAACGAAGGAATTGTTAAAACAAGGTTCAAAATATTATACCACAAAAATGAAAACAGTCCTTCATCTATTTTACGTATTGCCCACCCTTACAATGCAGATGCCCCCGTTATTGACATTAAATTGAAACCTTACCAAGTAGTTGTTTTACCTTATAAATTTAAATTCTCTAGTTCAACTGACTTCAGTTCTATTGATGTCCATGATATTATTTCATTATTTTGTGGATGGATTTTTTGATAAAAAATTAAAAACGATATAAAACAAGAAAACTTTTTTTTTGGAAAAACAACAGAGAATATCAATTTGGATTTAAGGAAAAATGACAGCAACTTATGAAGGTCAATGCAAGTTTTTTGATTCAGTCAAAGGATTTGGATTTATTCGAGTTATTTCAGATGAAAGGAAAAATCAAGAAGTCTATGTTCATGTGAGCAACCTGAATCCCGCAAACCCATCTCGTACCAAGGTGCTCAAAGCTGGTGAATACTGTAGTTTTACCTTGGAGCAATCAGATGCAAGTCGTCTGAAAGCATGTGATGTCAAAGGAATTGACAGTGGACCACTCCTTTGTGAATCCAACCCAAACTCTCGATCTTTGTACAGCACTACACCACAACCCACTGTAAAGAAAGAGAAGGAAAAAGAAAAAGAGAGTGACGAAAATACTTGGACATCTGTGGTTAAGGGTAAAAACAAGAAGGTAGATGAGACCGAGAAAAAAACAGATGAAGGAAAAGAGAAAGAAGAAGAGAAACAGGTGGTGAAAGAAAATAACCAGTTCTGGGGTGTTGTAAAATGGTTTAACAATAAGCTAGCCTATGGATTTGTGACTTTGAAAGGAGGTCCTAAAGAGGATTTAGTGAATACTAATATGTTTGTTCATTACACATCTGTTGAACCAGAATACAGTACCTACAGAACTTTAGTAAGTGGAGAGTATGTCAGTTTTAATATTAAGGAACATGATAAGGGATACCAGGCGATAAATGTCAAGGGTTATAAAGATGGTTCTATTATTTGTGATCACAATGTGATGAACATGAACTCAAAAGTGGACAAGCCAGTGTCAAAAAATGATACAGTGTCAATCTCTACGGAAAATTTCCTAAAAATTCTTTCAAAAATCAAATAAAATATATTAAATAATAATGAAAATATCTAGTATTGCAATTCAAGGTCTACGTGAATACATGGAAGATACCGTTTTGATTAAAGAATGTGGAAATCAAACACTTCTCTGTGTATTTGATGGACATGGAGGAAGTGAAGTTGCAAACATGTGTAAAGACTTATTTGCTTCTATTTTTAGTCATAATACATTAATTAGAAATATACGAGCTGCTTTCAAAAATACTTATAAAACTTTAGATTTACAAACTTTTAAAACACCAACTTGTGGAGCAGTAGCAGCAAGTGTGTTAATCGACAAAGATACTATTTGGGTAGCCAATTGTGGAGATACAGAAGTAATGGGTATTACTCTTGATTTTAGAAGTTGTCAGATGCTTTCTAAAAGACATAAAGTCATAGATGAAGTTAATAGATTAACTGGTATTTGTGATATTACAAAATCTCATCCTCAAGATACCTTTAGAATTAATCATACTTTAAATGTAGCAAGAGCTATTGGAGACCATCATCAAAAAGCAGTCATATGCACTCCCGATGTCAGTCATTATAAAATCAACAAATATAAATACATTATTTTAGCATCTGATGGTCTTTGGGATGTATTGAATGCGAATGATGTAAAAAATATTGTGGAAGAATATTCTAAAAAAGGTTACGATTTAAAAAGTATATGTGATATATTGGTAGAAGAATCTTTATTAAAAAGATCAACTGATAATATAAGTGTAGTAATTTGTGAACTATAATTTCTTATTCAAATATTTCTTGTAGTTGAAAAACGGTTTTTTTATTTTCTACATTCTTAAACATATCTAAAGATTTATATTCTTTTGGAATTTTACTCTTGTCTTGTCGATAAAATTCATGCAACATGTCAACAAGCAAAGACACTTCTTTACTCTCAATATTATCAAATAGAAATTTAATATACTCCAATTGTGTTATATAATTATTTTTAATCCAAAAAACATGAGCTTGATTTTTCTTTAAAAGCTTTTGCTTATGGACCGTAAAGTCCCAAGATGACTGTGGAAGCATGCATGTGTCAATTGTTTTTCTTAACCATGTCCTATCAAGTGTTGATGTTCTAATCGCTTCTTGTATTTCATTAGATTTGTATGTATGTTGTATAATATGATTGTATTGTTCTAAATATCCAGGTTCTGCACAAGCTTTATTTATAATATACTCCAAAATGTCTTTTTGTTTAGATCCGTCTGAAATATTGACATGTCTAATCATCTTATCTGTAATTTTTTTAACATTATTAGAACTTACTTTATTGACACATGCAATCAAAAAACGTTTGTCATTAAATTCAGAATTTTCTATTTTTTTGAACACCTTTCCATCTTCTTTTGGAGATTTCCAAACATCTGAATATTTTCCTGCAACTCTTGGTTTTTCATGTTTTTTAAATAATTTAGCATTAGTATCATGGTCAAAACAACCATATTTTTCTTTTAATTTTAAAATGTTTTGAGATATACGACTAACATTACTCAATTGACAAGCTGGTTTATTTTTAATATATATGTTCAAATCAATAACCTCAATCTCTTCAAACTCATTCATACTAATAATGCACTCAATATAGACTATAGTCTTAACACTTTGTTAATTATTTATATTAATAATAATTTTAAGTCAAAATCAATTAATTCACTTTTTACTTTATCAATAAAACTAAAAATAACATTCTAAGTTTCTTAGAAGAGAAACAAAAGATAAAAATAATTTCCAGAAATACAAGAAATTTAAATTTTTTATTAAAAAGTATTTAGTGTATGTTTATTAAATAAAGGTTTTTTGTGAGGATTGTGTAAAATGAACATGGCAGGATATCTTAATATCGAAAATATTAAAAAAAATTTAGTGGTATTCGAAAATGCTTTATTGCAAAGAGACAGTCTTTCTCTTAAAGACTTAGCTATTCAAACAAGTACTAATCCCAGTCGTTTACTCTTTGACACTATGAAGCAAATTGCAAATGATCCCCCTGCAGTTGGCTCTTTAAAACAATTAAATGAATATACTCTTCAGAAATTTTATGCTTTTTACACCAAAAAGTTATCTCATCCAAAAAATGATATAGATTTGTTTGAAAATGAAAATTTAGTATCCCAGGTTTTAAATGAATTAAACACTATTCGACCTCCTTCTTCATCTGTTGCTGCTCCTGAAAATGAAACAGGTTCATTTCATCCTCCTGGTGTAGAAATGCCTCAATATCTACTTCCTCAACCAACAATGAAGGATCAAACACACTATATAACAATAAATGGTTATGACAGAAATTGGGTAAGTAACCCTTTGCGGTATAAATTTGCAGTAGATGTTACATCATTTTTTCACAGTTATCGTAATATAACTGAGATAGAGTTAACCAAACTGATACTTACTCCAAAGAAAAATGAACTTGTTACACCTTATTTGATTGTAAAGATCGGAGAGTTCATGGATGTAAAAACAGATGGATTGAATGAAGCAAATAAGACTTCATTTGCTACCTTTTTGTTTGATAAAAAAGTAGATAATTGTATTATTATGCGTTCTATTCATGATAGAGAAAACCAAGTGTTTGATAAACCTCTTTCCAGTTTACCCAAAATGTCTATTGAAATCACTCGTCCTAACAATTATTTGTTTAATTATGAAATGGATAATCATAGGTTATGGAGATTAGAATATGACGACACACCTGAGCACTTAATTCGTGTCATAATTACTCAGTTTACAGATAAAGATGATTTTCAGTTAGGTCACATAGTATATTTCAAGAACGTGTTGTATCCATTTTACAGCTCAGAAACTGATTCTGCTTATCATGAATATATTGACAATCAGCTGACATATGACCGGATAATGAGTTTCATAAATCGAAAAGAGGGACATGAAGTAAAAAAACAATCATCTATAACCCCAGATAACCAAACAAGAGGATTTTTGATTCAAGCCCCAGGACGTATTAATACCAAAACTGGTAAGTTTGAGGTAGACACAGAGTTAGTGAACTTAATTAAGGAAACCGAAACACAATCATTTGATTATCAAAACAGTCCTACACCTACAGGAGCTCTCATTAATGGAAGTATTCAACCTATCGTCAGTTTTAAAATAAAACAACTTGTACCTGTTACTCATGAAATCGGAAAAATCAATAATACAACTTAAACAATCAAGAAATCTCGACAAACAATCAATATTCCTCAAATCAAAATTCCCAAACTACACACTCATCACAGACATTGGAAGCGGAATTAATTACAATCGCA
>Ga0136595_1000628_pt1 | contig 10541 bp, 9 predicted proteins | sample AntCluMetagen397_FD_104789 | JGI IMG/M metagenome (GOLD analysis project Ga0136595, IMG submission 104789) | Saline lake microbial communities from Club Lake, Antarctica - Metagenome TFF #397 | ecosystem: Environmental > Aquatic > Non-marine Saline and Alkaline > Saline | place: Antarctica: Club...
AGGCGGTTGACGAGAAAGTTAAGAAGCTGGTCCTCGTGGATCTCACCGTCTGCTTGTTTGGTTTTAGACACACCTTCAGCAAGCAGACGTTCTAACTAAGCGGCTTTGTGAAGTACTGAGGATCGTTCTACATCTGGAGTCGCTATTTAGATAGTGTCAATAAAATGGTGAGCCTGGATCTGCCAGGTGGGAAATTTGGGGGAGGATATGAGGAACAAAAAACCGAGATATTCAGAGAATTTGCGCCCTCAAAGGAGATGGAGTTTATAAGAGATGATTCCCACAAACAACGAACGTACGAAAGGGTTTTAAGCCATGTTGATGAACCCGTTGATTTTTTGTTTTTAGATGGGGACCACACCTACAAAGGTGTTAAACAAGACTTTGAGATGTATAGTAATTTAGTTTCCGAAGGGGGAATAATCGCACTCCATGATATTGCACCTCATCCAAACAATGAAGAGGTTGTCCAACACCGACGACAGAATATCGACGATATTTGTGATCATCACCTTCTGTGGGGCGAAAGTCATCCACATTGCAACGTGGATCAATTCTGGGCAGAGTTAGTTAATAACTATAACACTGAGGAAATAATTTCACACCCAAAGCAGACCTGGGCGGGAATTGGCGTAGTGAGATTATAAGAGGATTTTATAATATTAAGAGGCCCCTACCCGATAGCCAATTAACGTGCTGGGAAAAAACCAATGTGGGGCTACACTCAGGAGTTGTAGGAATATCAACCCTATGGTTAGTATGGTCAAACAGACCTCTGAAGAGTAACTTCTATGCGAATGAGCGCTCTTAGTATAAATGATGAAAGATAATTCCAACCCGGGAGCAAAATTAGGGGAAAATGAAGAAGATTGGCCAGAGATCGCGATTGTCATTCTTAATTGGAACAATTATGAAGATACTGCAGATTGCCTTAATTCCATCAAGGGCTCCAGTTATCCGAAAGTTCGGACAATCGTCGTTGACAATGGTTCAACCGACAAATCACCCGACAAGCTCCAAGACAATTTTGAAGGATGTGATTTCATACTTAATGAGGAAAATCTCGGATTTGCAGCAGGTTGCAATGTCGGAATTCAAAAAGCCAAGGAAGTTAACTCCGAATATATTCTTTTGTTAAATAACGACATTATCATTGAACAGAATGCCCTTAGGCGTTTAGTCTCGACTGCAGAATCCCGTCGTCGAGTGGCAGCAGTAAGTGGGTTAATCTACAACAGCGAAGATAGTATCTGGTTTGCTGGTGGAAAATTACAGCCGTCACTGTCTAGTCATAAGATATACAAGCGTGCTATTTTAGAGGACACATACTCCACGGAGTTTATTACCGGTGCTCTGATGTTGCTGAATGCAGATTTCCTTGATCAATATGGAGGACTGGATGAGTCATATTTTTTCGGGAGAGAGGACGCTCAACTGTCTTACGATGCAACTCAAATGGGCTGGAACCTCTATATTAACCCAGATGTAACGGCCATCCACGACGCTGGGTCTTCAGCCGGATCTCAGACCCCATTCCGATGGTATCATACCACTCGAAATAGAATAATATTTGTTAGGCAGCTATCCCTCGCGAAGTCAATAATATTTTATGCATTCTTCATACTGAGCCGGATTGTTCGATTTGGTCAGTGGACAGTCTCCAGAGACTTCCAGAAAATACGGGCGGTGATGTTAGGGATAATGGATGAGTTCCTTGAGAAGGAGTTTAAAAAACCAGAATATTTTGATTCATAGATTATTGTTTACCGGCCGCAATAGATCGTGACGATATGAGCACAATAAAGGTCAAGAGCATTATTTGTGGCACTCTGGGAAATGCGCCTCCAACTGATTGCGCAAGTAAGCCACAATACCAAGCTGCTCCTGCAGCACCAGCGATCACAGCCCCATTTCGATAGTCGACTATCCAAGATCGAATAATCGATAGCGAAAACAGTAAGTACAATATCGCCCCCACAATCCCTAGCTCAACCAATATGATAGTATAATAAACATCGAGATATCCCACTCTACTTGGTACTGCGAACCAGCCATACCCGAAAATCGGTTGTTGTTGGAATAGTTCAATTGCCTTTTCTACCAATTGAGCTCGAATTCGAAAACTATTCGCCGCAGAAGACTCTGTCAAGACAAATTGTCCGCCACGAAAACTAATCCAGCTGATTAAGCGGTAGAGAACTGCCGGATCTACGATGAAAGGAAGGGTGGCCACAGAAGTGACACCAGCGACGGTAAGAGCGAAGTAATCAGTCTTACTCCAGCTTTTATAAGTAATTAGAGAAAACACCGTCAAGGCTACAATCAGTCCAAAGATACCCGATCGGGATCCCGTCGTGATAACTGCGCCACCCAATACAATCATAGAGATGAAATAGTATATCGAACGTTTATACACAGCGAAACCAGCTGCAAGCATCATGGTGAGGATTAAAAAGGACGCGAGGACATTCGGGTTGTTGAAGAAAATCTCTATACGGTACTGACCAGTATACGATGAAATTATTGAATAAATTGATATAAGCAAACCACTCAGAACCATAGTTTTTAATGCCAGTTTTGATCTTACCCGATCAAAGATGTCTTGGATTACAATGAAGAAAGCAACAACCTCAAACCATTTTAATACCCACAAATAACTCGCTGCGACCGATTGGTCTGATCTGAGTGTTGCAATTATTAGAGTGAGGATTATCCAACCGGAGACCAATCCAAGATAGAATGTAACTCGCGGCAGCCTCACCTGTAGTGACCAATCACTGTTCAGTTTAGAAAATATAAAATACATAAATACTAAGACTACGGCTATATCTTCAGAATTTATCGAGGCATATTTCGAAATATTTTGCAGGATTGGAACCTCAACTGAAAAAATAACCAATATAACGACCAGTGGTATGATTATTATGCTATTTTTATAATCATCATGGAAAGTTGGTCCTGTCATTAAATTCAACCTATGATTTTCATGTATGTAGCTTCATTTGAAAGCCCTTATTGCTCATACGGCACAAATAAGAGTCATATGGTCGTCTTTAGCGTAGTTATCCCGACATACAATCGCGCAGAGTTACTGCCGCGATCTATCGAAAGCGTTCTCGGCCAAACATTTAACGACTTTGAATTGATTGTGGTAGATGACGGGTCGACTGATTCAACAAAAGAGGTTGTTAAATCATATGAAGACAATCGTATTGTATATATAAAGCACAGTGAGAACTGGAATGGTAGCGCGGCTAGGAATACAGGAATTAAAAATTCACAGGGCAAATATATTGCATTTCTTGATTCAGATGATGAATGGCATCCTGAAAAGCTAGAGCTTCAGTTCTCTCAGCTCCAAGATCGCCCAGACAATTGGGTGGCGAATTACTGTGGGACTGAAACTCGCCGAAATTCAAAAGTAGTCAAAGTCGTGTCGAATTGGCTTAGCCATGATGCCAAATATGAAGGGCAGGAAGATATTATTAAAGGGTTGCTGACTCTATCAGGATTTGTGCACGGTGGGTCAACGTTAGCTGCAAGAAGATCAGTCGTAGAGTCAATTGGGGGTTTTGACGAGAGCTTTGATCGTCATCAAGACATCGAATTCACCATTCGATTAGCTAAAGAAGGAAAAATAGGCTACATAAACCAAGACCTGGTTACCTTGTATGAGTCATCTCGTCCATCTGCAGAAACGTCCACGAAAGCCCGAAAACGACTTTTTGAAACCTTTGAACAAGAGATCAAATGCTTAGAAGCACAAGGTCACGAGATTCGAAAATATCATCACTTTGTACTAGCAAGGTATTTTTTAGCGGAAGGAAAGATCCGGCCCGGATGGGACCACCTTCAAAAGTCTAAACCCGCGAACCTAAGGCAAATTATGGGATTTGGACTTGATTTGGCCAGGTGCGTCAAAAACATAGCACATCGCGACAATAGATAGTACGTTTCAATATTTCTTTGAAAATCTCGACAAACCCGATAGTGTTAATTACTTAGTTGCGACATTGATCTGACGACTAAATCTCCCTTCTTTCTCAAATCACAGGCACACTCCAATATTTCGGCCAATCGATCGGTGTCAATATCTGGTTCATGCCCCAAGTTGAATGGATGAAACCACAGAGAAAACACGCCTCCGGTGTTAGCCGCACGCCGCAAGCCAATTTTCGCACGGGCCACACTACTTTCACCAAACGTGTATTGCCAACCATCGTACGATGGACGGAACACCTGAGATCCGGGTACCTCGACGATCCCATCACGTTCTACGGGCTCAACTACAGGAGGCGGTCGACGGAAGGTTTCATCGGCAAATCGGAACAGTGGTGTAATTTGTTCAAGGACAGAGGAACGCTCATACCAACACGCGTCCTTCCCGCGATAGGCTACGATTCCATTTTCACGGAGTACGTCCAGGTGTCCAACGTCGTTACGTGGGAAAACGAAACTCTTCGGCTCGACGCCGTGAGCGCGCATGGTCTCCATAGCTACTTCAATCTCTTCCTCGGCATGCTTTCTTGAGCAACCATCGGCACCGAGCTGCATATGTGTCGAACCGTGAATTCCAATCTCTTGAACCGTATCGCATGCTTGCAGACGGTTAATGAGCCACGGCGCGTACCACAGGTCCTGATCCATCCCACTCGCGCACGGTACCTCACTGAACCAGTCGTCAATCCACTTAAAGTCCGGGGCCAATCGATCAGAGTGTTCTCCATCACAGTCCTCCAGTAGATGGGAGACGATCGCCCACGTCGCCGGAATCTCGTACTCGTCGAAGAGTTCGCACAAACGATCTATGACGTGGGGCGTGTTCCGGTACGCCTTCTTATATCGCTCGACGTTGCCCTTGTCGAACGTTCCCCATGCCAATTCCGTGTCCAGCGATATCGTGAACACGCCCTTGTCGTCGGTCATGCTACTCCATGTACCCCAGGTCCTCCAGTCGGTCCGCAACTCCTCTATCGACAGCCTTCGAGTCCGCGCTAATCGCGTCCTCCACGTCGACGCGTGTAACCTCCCGTTCCGCTGGATCTGAGCCGGACGCGAATAATTCCCTCCGGACTTCGCCATCCATCCGCTTCGGAATCTCGTTCCCGTGCAAGTGGAGTAACGTCGGCGCGATGTCGAGAATGTGCATGTCCGTTAGCGCAGCCGTCTCCTCGACGTCTGGTCCGTACCCGATGAACATGCCCGTGTCCTTGTTCTCGCCGTTCCACTTGCTCGGCGCCCCGAACACGTCGTCGTACCCGATCTTCCCCTCGATGTGGACGCCAGCAGCCTGATCGAGGACTATATCGGGACCCCGGTCCACGTGTGAACCACTATACACGTCCGAACCCCGTAACACCTGATCGAACACCGGATTCCCGTCTCCGTCCGTCAGACCCTTCAGGTCCGCGACCGACTCGTCGACGATTCGCTCGCGCTCCACAGGATCGTTGGCCAGCACATACACTGGCCCTTGGCCACTCGCAACGGCCTTCGATTTCGTCCAGTCGATGACGTCGCCCTTCCCGCTCTTGTCGACAGAACCCTCCTCGTCCGGGAGGAGCATCTGTACGCGATCCGGCAGCAACCGCCGCGCCCACCACTCCACGCCTAGTTTCGCCAGAACCGGGCGAACGCGCTCCTGGGTAATTCCTGCTCGATGAAGGTAGTCGCTGATACTGGATTCAGTCTGCAGGTACCCATGCTGTTCCAGCCACGTGTTGATTCGGAACGTAGTCTTGATCTCATTCGAGCCATGGTCGGACATCACGAAGAAGTTGTCCAGCTCGTCCAACTCGAGCAACTGTCCGACGCGTTCGTCGATTTTCTCCCACGCTCGCTTGACCACGTCCATGTCCCAGTAGAAGTGCTGGAGGACGTTCAGGTAGAACACCGTCACGTGCACGAGTTCGTACTCTCCCTTCTCGAGTTCTGCTTCGAGCACGTCGAATCGAGATTCGATTAATTCGTAGATTTCGGGAATGCACTCGTTCTCCAGGTCGTCTCCGGACAGGAGAGACATCTTCTCCGGATGCACCGCGTAATCGTATTCAACTTCGAGCGTCGCTTCCAACGACGCCGGGTACGTGTACCCACTCTGTTCAGCCCCTGGACCACCAGCGATGTGGATACCGTCGAGTTCCGAGGGTGGATACGAAGTCGGGAGATTGACGACCGCTGTCTCTCCGTCGAGAAAGTGCCAGTAATGCGTTCCGTCGAAGTCGCCAGCTGCGCTCCGATTCTCGATCTTTCGCTCGGTTTCGTCGACGGCCTCCCACCAGAACACGCCCAGTTTTCCTGGGTTCGTCCCGGTCGCGTAACACTGCCAGTTCGGACACGTCACAGGTGGCAGACAGCTCTGCATGTCCGTCGCGACACCCTCCTCAGTCAGCTTCGAGAACGCGGGAAGCGTACCATCGTCGATCCACGGCTGAATCAGCTCGAAGCACCCCCCATCAAGCCCGAGTACGACCGTCGTCATTTCCTCTTACTCTGCATCCGACAAACAAATCAACTGCGTTCCCTGATTCTATGAATCATTGGTAAATCTCATATCTCGCAGACCAATTACTACTATATTTGTCCTTGGAGCAACCCCTGATAGACTTCATCGAGTTCCCCGACCATCGCTTCTATAGAGAATCGCTCCGCGCGCTCCAGACCACGTGCACCCATTTTCTCTCGCAGTTCTACATGTGCAAGCAGTTTGCTGATGCACTCAGCCAGCGCCATGGCGTCCCCAGTCGGAATCAAGTATCCGTTTTCGCCGTCGACGACTTGTTCGGGGATTCCGGCGATGTCGGTTGCTACGACTGGGAGGCCGCTCGCCATCGCTTCGGTAATCACGCGGGGAGTGCCTTCGCGGTACGAGGGTAATACGAGTACGTCGCTCGCTGCAAGTATGCGTGGGACGTCGTCGCGGAATCCGGTGAGGAAGACCTGGTCGTCCAGTCCTCGTGCTTCGACGTCACGTTCCAGCGAGTCGTACAGTGGTCCGTCGCCGACGATGCACACGGATCCGTCCAGGGAGTCGAGTGATTCGACGGCGTCCAGCAGGACCTCGTGGCCTTTCCCGTCAGCGAGTCGGCCGACCATGACAACGCGGGGTCGCTCCCCGGGCAGGTCTTCGGCGGGCTCGGCGTTCTCGAATGCGTCGAGGTCGACGCCGCTGTAGACGGTCGTGTACTGGTCGGGCGTTCCGATGCCCAGTTCGAGGTACTCCTCGGCGATGACGTCCGCGTTCGTGACGATTCGATCCGTGTACCGTGCAGCGCGACGCTCGCACGCGAGCACGAATCGATTCAGTAGTCCGTTGCGGTCGTCGGCGAACGGGACGCCGTGCACGGTGTGGACGACGTTCGGCACACCTGCGAGCGCTGCCGCGAACCGTCCGATAATGCCGGCCTCCGTACTGTGCGTGTGCACGATGTCGAACTCCTCGCGGCGGAGGTACCGTGCGAGCGAGAGGACAGCGGGCACGGTCGTCACGGGATTGTAGTGCCGGATGAGTGGAAAGCGTCTCGTCGCGACGCCCTCGCGCTCCAGCAGGTCGACCTGGTCCTGGTCGTACTCGGCGCCGTACCCGACGGTGAACTCGTAGTCATCGAGACCGCGGACGGTCGCGATCGTCTTCGCCTCCGCACCCCCCTTCAGCAACCGCGTGATCAAGTGGAAGACGCGCGGCCGCTCGTCATCGGTCATCGGCTGTCACACTCGTCTGGAAAGGCTTCGGTAACTTAAGACTCGTTTTTCTGGACTAGTCGACCTCGTCAAGCGGGTAACGACAATGTAAAAGCCTTGTATCCTGTGGGACCTCGTAAATGGAAGACGAGCAGACGCGCGTCGGCGTCGTCGGACTCGGGTACGTCGGCCTCCCGCTCGCGCTCGCGATGCACGACGCGGGCTACGACGTAGTCGGCGTCGACGTCGACGACACGAAGGTCGAACGCCTCCAGAGCGGCAAGTCGACGGTCAACGACGTCACGGACGACGAGGTCGAGCGGGCGACTCGCGACAGCCTCGCCTTCACGACGGACTACGACCAGCTCGCGGACGTCGACGGCGTCTCGATCTGCGTGCCGACGCCCCTCCGCAAGACCGACACGCCCGACCTCTCGTACGTCCTCGACGCCGTCGAGCGTCTCTCGCCGGTCGTCCCCGAGGGGTGTACGGTCGTCCTCGAGAGCACCGTCTACCCGGGCGCGACCGAGGAGGCAATCGCCGACGTACTCGCGGAGAACGGCACGACCGTCGGCGAGGACGTCCACCTCGCGTTCTCTCCCGAACGCATCGACCCCGGGAACAAGGAGTACGGACCCACTGACATCCCGAAGGTACTCGGCGGCGTCACCGACGCATGCGGCGACCGTGCAGAAGCACTCTACGCTCGGGTCTTCGACCGCGTCGTCCGCGTCGACTCCGCGACCGAAGCGGAGCTCGTGAAGCTCCTCGAGAACACGTTCCGCGCGGTCAACATCGGACTCATCAACGAGCTCGCCCAGGTCGCACACGAACTCGACGTCGACATCTGGAGTGCGATCGACGCCGCCGCGACGAAACCGTTCGGGTTCATGTCGTTCTACCCCGGGCCCGGCCTCGGCGGGCATTGCATCCCGATCGACCCGTTCTACCTCTCATGGAAGGCGAACGAGCACGGGATCGACACGCGATTCATCGACCTCGCGGACACCGTCAACCGCGAGATGCCCCAGCACGTCGTGCAACGAGTCGTCGAACAACTCAACGAGCGCGGGACGGCGCTCTCGAACGCCGACGTGCTCGTGGTCGGCGCGGCGTACAAACCTGACGTGTCGGACGTCCGCGAGTCGCCCGCCATCGACATCATCACGGAACTTTCGGACTGGAACGCGACCGTCGAGTACCACGATCCGCACGTCCCGTCGCTCGATGTCGGACGGGAGACGTACGAATCGGTTCCGTTGACGTCGAGTGTCCTCGAAGAGTCCGACTGCGTCGTGATCGTCACCGACCATTCGGCGCTCGACGTCGACGAGATCGTAGACAGGGCATCGTTCGTATTCGACGCACGGAACGCGACCGGTCATCTGGACGCGGCGCACGTCGTGCGATTGTAGGCATGTACGAGTCGACACGTTGACCATCTTTCGTCGGCTAGGTCGCGTATGCCGACTGCTCTTGTCACAGGGGTCGCTGGGTTCATCGGTTCGAATCTCGCCGAGACGCTACTGGATCGTGGGTACGACGTTCGTGGCGTCGACAACTTCGAGACGGGTCGCGAGGAGAACCTCCCCCGTCTCGAAGCGAACGATGATTTCGAGTTCCACGACGCAGACGTCCGGGACGCTCGAGCGATGACAGAAATTACGAACGGCGTGGACTACGTCTTCCATCAAGCGGCGGTCCCATCGGTCCCGCGAAGCGTCGAAGATCCCGTGACGACGACCGACGCGAACTGTACGGGTACGGCGACCGTGTTGAACGCAGCGCGCGAAGCGAGCGTCGACTCCGCGGTCGTCGCGTCCTCCTCGTCCGTGTACGGGTCGACCGAACGGCTCCCGAAGGTCGAATCGATGGTCTCAGCCCCCGAGTCGCCATATGCGCTCTCGAAGCTGTACACCGAAGAACTCGCGCTCCAGTTCAGCGAGCTCTACGACATCGACACGGCTGCACTCAGGTACTTCAACATCTTCGGTCCGCATCAGGACCCGAACGGAGCGTATGCAGCAGTGATCCCGAAGTTCATCGACATCATGCTCGACGGCGACCGACCCGTCATCTACGGCGACGGCGAACAGTCCCGGGACTTCACGTTCATCGACAACGCGGTTCAGGCGAACATCCTCGCAGCCGAAGGTGACGTGACAGGGGAGGCATTCAACGTCGGCTGCGGCGGACGCGTCACGGTCAACAAGCTCGTCGGCCGATTGAACGACCATCTCGGGACCGAAATCGAACCGAAGTACGATGACCCGCGGCCGGGGGACGTCCGGCACTCACACGCAGATGTCTCGAAGGCGGAGCGACTACTCGGATACGAGCCCACGGTCGGGTTTTCGGACGGCCTGGAGCGAACGATCTCCTACTACAACGCCCAGTGAGGAGCGTTCAGAGAACCAGAAGTGTGCATAGCGACGGACGCAGGTTCGACGCTTCATCGACACGTCGCACGGTTCACGTCGGAACGCCTTTGAGGTTCGCCTGCGCTGGCTCAACAAATGGTGCAGGAGGTGGCTCTGCGTGGATCTGATTGACTCCCAGGGGCGATTGTTCGGCGTCGTGAACGTCGTCGATGCGCTCGTCGTACTCCTCGTACTTGCGGTCGTTGCGGCTGGTGCGGCCTTCGTTCTCAGTTCGGGAGACGACGAGGCGTCCGCGCCCGAACCGGAGACGCGGTATGCGACGGTGGATCTAGGAAAGCAGCCGTCGTACGTCGCGAATCTCGTCGGGCGTGGTGACGAAGTGACGTATGATGGTGGCGAGACACTGACGGTGACGGACGTCTACGTGACGGACCAAGGGAATAACAAGCGCGTGCTCGCGCGGGTCGAATTGGAGAGTCC
>Ga0136595_1000670_pt1 | contig 10068 bp, 10 predicted proteins | sample AntCluMetagen397_FD_104789 | JGI IMG/M metagenome (GOLD analysis project Ga0136595, IMG submission 104789) | Saline lake microbial communities from Club Lake, Antarctica - Metagenome TFF #397 | ecosystem: Environmental > Aquatic > Non-marine Saline and Alkaline > Saline | place: Antarctica: Club...
GGTTCCACAGGCAGTCGGCCACAGGCCGACGACAGCGTCGAGCATGGCTCGACTGGCAACCGGACGGAGTCCGGTGACAGCCTCGAACACGGAAATAACGGCGTGACTGTCCGCGTCGGCCCGCTCGCCGACGGGCTATTCGTCGAGGACGATGGAGCGGGAATTCCCGCGGACGAACGCGAGTCGATCCTGGAACATGGCTATAGCACATCCAGCGGGGGCACCGGACTCGGGCTCTCGATCGTCAGCACGGTGGTCGAGGCCCACGGCTGGATGATCACCGTCACCGAAAGCGACGACGGCGGTGCCCGGTTCGAGTTCTCCGACGTCGACAAGGCCGTCGACGCACCGCCGGATGCGACCCGACTGCCACGGAGATAGGTCGATTGCGTGGATTTCTATCTGTCAGTGTTCGATCCTAGTAATGCACTCGTGACACAATTAATTTTTAATCATATTTTGGATGTCATTTATGCTACGGATTAATTCAATTCTGAATGAACATTTTTTAGGATAAGGTATAATCATGCTAATTTATCCGATGATTATTAATGTAGGTCACGGCCATCTTCTATCGTATTGCATTACAGCCAAAATCGGACGGTTCCGAGCGGATACCCACGGTGATAATCTCATGACTGATAAATCAACGAAACTCTCACGTCGTACTGTCCTCACAACAACTGGTGCTGCCGCAGTCACCGGCTTAGCTGGCTGTACTGGAGGAGACGAAGGCAGTGGTGGGAGCAACGGCAATGGAAGCGGCGGGGCCAACGAGCTTGAACTCCTCCATGCGTGGTCCTCGGGAGACGGCAACGCCGCCATTGCGGCCCTTATCGAAGGGTTCCAGGAGGAACATCCGGATGTCGAGTTCGCCGAGGAACCGGTCGACGGCGCGGCACGCAGCAACCTCGATCAGGTCGTCCTCAACAAACTCCAGGCCAACGACCCACCGAGTACGTTCCAGCTGTGGCCGGGCAAGAACTTGGCAAAGTTCGATGGTGCCTACGAGGACATCGAGGACGACGTGTGGACCGACGACCTCAAGGAGAACTATTTGGCTGGCCCACAGGAACAAGCCCAGTATAACGGCAGCTACGTCTCCGTCCCGCTGAACATCCACCGGATCAACAACCTGTTTTACAATACGGCAGTCCTCGAAGAGGCCGGTGTCGACCCCGCGAGCCTCTCGTCGGCGAGCGATGTCGTCAGTGCCTGTGAAACGATTGCCGCCGAAACCGATGCCGTCCCGTTTGCCCACCAGACCAGCGGGACGTGGTCGACCGTCCAGCTCTGGGAGACGATCCTGCTCGGACAGGCCGGCATCGACGGCTACGAAGCGTTCATCAACGGCAACGGCGACGCCGGGCAGGTCCAAACCGCGCTCGAATCGGTCGTCGAACTCAGCGAGTACTACCCGGGTGACTCCTCGTCGATCACCTTTACCGAGGCCAACACGATGGTCATGGATGGCGACGCCGCGTTCATCCACCAGGGCGACTGGGCGGCGGGTGCCTACAGCAACGCCGACGGGTTCAATTACGGCGAGGACTGGGGGCAGGTAACGTACCCCGGCACCTCCGGCAGCTACCTCCTCAACATGGATTCGTTCCCCTTCATGGCGAACAACCCCTCGCCGGAGGCGACCCGGCAGTTCCTCAGCTACTGTGGTACCGCGGAGGGGCAGGTGCGGTTCAACGCCGAAAAGGGGTCGATTCCACCGCGGAGCGACGCCGACGTCTCCGCGCTCAACCAGTTCCAGCAGGACCAGTTCGAGGACTTCAACGCCGCGGACAACCAGCCCCCGTCAGTCGAACACGGGCTGGCTGTCTCGCCGGCTGTCAAGACGAACATCAGCGACGCGTTCAGTAGTTTCCTCGAAAACTACGACGCCGCCGCAACAGCCGACGCACTGATCGGCGCGTCCAACTGATCGGGACCCCCTCCACTCCCGCATTATGCGTAATCCACTTACTGTACTCAAACGACGCCTCTCGGAGCACCGTGAGGTTCGCACCGATGGTGGCACAACGTCAGCTGGCTCGATCCTCGACCGCGACTCGGTGCGGTCGGCCCCGTTTTGGCTCCCGCCGTTTCTGTTGATCGGGCTGTTCATCTACGGCGCAATCGCCTGGAACATCGTCCTCTCGTTGACGGATTTTCAGGGGCTGGGCAGTCCCGATTACAGCGCGCTCGACTTCGAGAACTACGTGGTCGCCTTCTTCGGCGGAACACCCTCGTGGTCGGAGCTAACCGTCTCGCCGATCTGGAACTCGGCGTGGAACACCGTCGTGTTGATGGTGTCGTTTTCGGTGGTCTGTCTCGCCCTTGGACTCGTGTTGGCGATCCTCGTCGACCAGGAGATCCGCTTCGAGAACACCTTCCGGACGATCTACCTGCTGCCGATGAGCCTCTCTTTCGTCGTTACGGCGAAGTTTTGGCTCTACATGTACAACGTCGAAACCGGGCTGGTCAACCTCTTCCTCGGGGCTGTCGGCGTCGGCCCCGTTGAGATCGTCCAGAACCCGGATCTGAAACTGGCCGCGGTCGCCTTCGCGCTGATCTGGCAGTTCAGCGGCTATGCGATGATCGTCTATCTGGCTGGTCTGCGGGCGATTCCGACCAGCCACTTTGAGGCCGCCCGCGTTGACGGCGCGAGCACGCTCCGGATGTACTGGCGCGTCATCATCCCACAGCTCAGAACCGCCACCGTGAGCGCGCTGGTCGTGTTGACAGTGTTCTCGCTGAAGGCCTTCGACTTCCTGTTCTCGATGTACGGCGGCTACCAACCGGGGCCGTCGGCCGACATCCTCGCCACCCGAATGGTGCGGGAGGCCTACAGCAACGGGAACTGGGCCTACGGCTCGGCTATCGCAGTGATTCTCTTCATTATGGCTCTGGCTATCGTTACACCGTACATCTACTCGCAGTACAAGCGAGGTGAGCTATGAGCACCGAAACGGGTCGGGTCGGCGAGTGGTCGCTGTTCGGCCACTCGCTGCGACGAGTCGTCCTCTACGGCATCCTCGCCGGGATGGGCGTGTTCTACCTCATCCCGATCGAGACCGGGATCATGACCTCGATCATCAATCCCGCGAGCTACACCGGGAGCTTCCCGTACCTCCCGCCGCTGGAGCCGCTGGTGCCGGGAACCGGGACGTTCTCGCTGGAACCGTGGCAGGGTGCCATCGACGGGCTCGGACAGGGGCTCGTCAACAGCGTCATCCTCGTCGTTCCGGCGACGATATTCTCGGGGCTGCTCGGCAGTATGGCCGCGTTCGGATTGACGACGATCAGCTGGCGCGGTCAGATCGGCATCTACATCCTCTTCGTTGCGGGAATTTTCATCCCGTACCAAGCGGTATTGGTGCCGCTGACGCAGTTCTGGTACAACGTCGTTCCGCTGCAGGCCGTCTTCGAGCCGCTTGCGGTGCTCCCGTTCGTCCAGGAGTACCACTGGAAGCTCGTCGCGCTGATCATTACCCACACCGCCTACGGGCTGCCGATCTGTACGCTGCTGTTCCGCGCGCACTACAAGAAGCTCTCCGACGAGATGGTCGAAGCCGCCCAACTCGACGGCGCGTCGGTAGCGACGATCTACCGGCGGATCATCCTGCCGCTGTCGATCCGGATGTTCGCGGTCGTGTTCATCTACCAGTTCACCCAGATCTGGAACGACCTGCTGTTCGCGCTCACCATCGTCCAGTTCGGCGATGCAGCGGTCGTCACCCAGGATCTGGTCGGTATCGGCGTCTCCCAGTCGGGGACGAACTTCCCGCTGCGGATGGCCGCCGCACTGTTGGCTGCGTTGCCGACGCTGCTGGTGTACATCTTCTTCGGCGATAAGTTCGCCAAGGGGGTCGCTGCATAGCATGACAACCGATTCAACAGGAGGAACCCACCCATGGCAGAACTAACACTCGACGGCGTCACGAAGGTATTCACAGAAGACGACGGCAACGAGATCGTCGCGGTCGACGAGGTCTCGGTCGACATCGAGGACGGCGAGTTCCTCGTGCTGGTCGGCCCCTCGGGCTGCGGGAAGTCGACGACCCTCCGGATGGTCGCCGGGCTCGAAACCGTAACAAGGGGAGAGATCAGCCTCGCCGGACGGCGGATCAACGACAGCCCGCCAGCCGAGCGGGACATCGCGATGGTGTTCCAGTCGTACGCGCTGTACCCCCACATGACGGTCGCCCAAAACATGAGTTTCGGGCTCGAAGAGTCCACGGAGATGGGCGACGACGAGATCAGCGAGCACGTCGCCGACACCGCCGCGATGATGGGGATCGAGGACCTGGTCGACCGGAAACCCGCCGATCTCTCCGGTGGCCAACAGCAGCGTGTCGCCCTCGGCCGGGCGATCGTCCGCGATCCCGAGGCGTTCCTGATGGACGAGCCGCTGAGCAATCTCGATGCCAAACTCCGGGCGACGATGCGGACCGAACTCCAGCGCCTCCAGGAGGAACTCGGCGTGACGACGATCTACGTCACCCACGACCAGACCGAGGCGATGACGATGGGCGACCGGATCGCCATCCTCGACGACGGCGTCCTCCAGCAGGTCGGGACGCCCCTGGAGTGTTACCACACGCCAAACAACCTGTTCGTCGCCGGCTTCATCGGCGATCCGTCGATGAACTTCTTCGAGATGGACGTCGACGGAGACCTCCTGGTCGGCGACCGCTTCGAGTACCCACTCACGTCGGCCCAAAGCGAAGCCGTCGATGAGGCTCGCCGAGTCACTCTGGGTATTCGGCCCGAAGACATCGAAATCGAGGCCGACGGGAGCGCCGACTCGCCCTCGGAGTTCGATGTTGCGGTCGACGTCGTCGAGCCGCGGGGCGACGAAAACACGCTCCACCTCACCTTCGACCGGGGCGTCGACGAGCCGGTGACGTTCACCGCGACCGTCAGCGGGCTGCGACAGCTCCAGGCTGGCGATTCGGTCGTCGCGACGTTCCCGCCGGAGGCGATCCATCTGTTCGACGCCGACACCGAGGCCGCGCTCCACAACCGCTCGCTCGACGTTCCCGAGGCAACCGAACAGATCGTATAACAGTAGTCGCCGACTACTCGAGTAGCCCGATGTCTTTGGCGACTAAGTCCTGGATCTGTGATTTGAGCGCCGGGTCGACCTCCGCACACTCTTCGCCGTCGTGTCTGTTTTCGTTGTGCCGTTCGAGCTGGTCGGCGACAGCCGAGAGCTCAACGGTCGTCTCGGTGCCACAGGCCTCACAGACGATGGGGATTTCCGGGTCGTCAGTGTTGTCAGTCATACCCGCCAGTTGCCCTGTGGGCTGAAAACCGATCCGGTTTCCGAGGAACGATCCTGAAGAAGTCCCGCCTAATTTCGACCATCTCGATCGATATTCGGTAGTTGTATTCGTTGCTTATATCACGCTTCGTATACTGCATCCAGTCGATGAGACGTTGCCATTCGAACACGGCGTGTCGACAGCGAGACCCGAGACGAAACAACTGGTCCACCGAGCGGGAGGTGTGGTAGATGGTCTCCCAGACGGCCGCCCTCGCCGCGACGGTAGCCACGCTGGCCGTTTTTATGATGGCTGGGCTTTGGTATGCCCGTGGCCGTGTCGGGACGGCCGAAGATCTGCTGACCGCGCGGAACTCCACCGGAACGGCGGCGACGACCGCGACGCTGATCGCGTCGACGATGGGCGCGTGGATCCTGTTTAGCCCCGCCGAGGCTGGAGCGGCCTTCGGTGGGCTGACCGCCGTGTTGGGCTACGCCATCGGGAGTGCAATCCCGCTTTTCCTCTTTATTCCGGTTGGCTCCCGTATCCGCGAGTTGATGCCGACCGGCCACTCGCTGACCGAGTTCGTCCTCGTTCGGTTCGGCCCGGTGATGTACCTCCTCGTGGTGGTCGTCTCGGTGTTCTACATGTTCATTTTTCTCGCCGCGGAGATGACTGCGATCGCGGGCTCGCTCGAACTGGTCGCCGGGGTTCCGGCGTGGCAGACCGCAACTGCGGTCGGCCTGTTCGTCCTCGTCTACACCGCCTACGGTGGACTCGTCGCCAGCATCTTCACCGACACCGTCCAGACCCTCGTTATCCTGCCCCTACTGGCGGTCGGCTTCGGGGCGGCAGTCCTCTTGCTGGGCGGCACCGACGCGATTTACACCACCGCGATGTCGACCGACCCAACCCTGCTCGATCCGGGGTTCCGCCCCGGCCTGGAGTTCGGCCTCTACGTCGTGTTTGCCATCCTCGGTGCGAATATGCTGAATCAGGGGATCTGGCAGCGCGTGTATGCCGCCGACGGCGAGTCGACGCTCCAACGGTCCTTCGGGGTCGCCGCGCTGACGGTCGTGCCGATGGTGCTGCTGGCGGGGCTGTTCGGCGTCGCCGCCTCGGGACTCGGGCTAGTCACGCCGGAGACTCAGAGCGTCGCCTTCTTCCTCGTCGTTTCCGAGGTGCTGCCGGAGACGATCGCCTTCGCCGTGGTTCTGTTAGTCGTCCTGTTGGTGATGAGTTCGGCCGACACGATGCTGAACGCGATTTCGAGTCTGGTGACCGTCGACCTCGCCCGACTCGGCGCGGTCGAGGGCGAACAGTCGCTCCGAGTGATCGGTCGGGGACTCACCGTCGTAGTCGCCCTCGGCGCGATTCTTATCGGGGCTCAGGGGTACAGCGTCCTCCAGCTGTTCCTCACCGCCGACCTGCTGGCGGCGGCTGTCTTTGTCCCGCTGATCTGGGGGCTCTACTCGAAGGGGCTGACCGAACGTGGCGCGCTGGCCGGGAGCCTCGCTGGGCTGGTGGTAGGCATCGCCTACTTCCCGATGCTCCGGGGTCTGCTGTTGGTCGTGCCCGGTCTTGGAAGCCTGTTGCCGGTGCCCGCGTTTCTCCCTGCGTTCCTCGGAGCCACCGGTGTCTCGACGCTGGTGACCGGCCTCGCTGTCGCGGTTGGGAACGCGGGCTTCGAGTTCGACTCGCTGACGACCGAGATCAAATCGTTCGACGAGCCGACCGCCGAGGAGCCGAAAGCGGCTGCCGGGGAGGTGTCGGACTGATGGCCGTCGGGTCGACGCTGTTTGCCGTCATGGTTTGGGGCTCGATCGGGGGCGTACTGGCGGCTTTCGGCTACATCTCATGGCTGCTCGTTTCGCTCCGTCGGAAAACGTAGGCAGTTGTACGGACATCCACGATTGAGACTAGTTATTCTAACATCAACGCGGCTGAGAAACTGATATCCGTTTCAAAAAGCGCCGAGAAGCCTGCTGATTTAAGTCCGTGTGTCGACGATACGTCTCCATGAGCGAGCCCCTCGAAGACGAGTTCGGACGGGAGGTGACCGGCGTCCGCATCTCGTTGACCGATCGCTGTAACTTCGACTGTGTCTACTGTCACAACGAGGGGCTCGGCGACACTCGTGGGCCGATGGAGCCAGCCGACAACGAGATTACGGCCGACGAGGTCGTTCGCTTTTTGGAAGTCGTCGAGGAGTTCGGTATCGAGAAAGTCAAATTCACCGGTGGCGAGCCGATGCTGCGGGCCGATCTCGAAGAGATCATCCGCCGGACGCCGGCATCGATGGAGGTTTCGCTGACGACCAATGGCACCTTCCTCCGTGGCCGCGCCGAGGACCTCAAAGAGGCGGGACTCGCTCGCGTCAATGTCTCCCAGGATGCGCTCGATCCCGAGCAGTTCGCCGCCGTCACGAAGTCAGGCGCGTATGAAGAGGTCCTCGACGGGGTCGAGGCCGCCCTTGCGGCCGGGTTAGCCCCCGTAAAACTAAATATGGTCGTCTTCGAGCAGACCGCGGGCTACGTCGAAGGGATGGTCGAGCACGTCGCCGCAAACGATGGCCTGCAGCTCCAGCTCATCGAGTATATGCCCGAGTTGACGGGTCGACCCGAGTGGAATATCGACATTCAGCGGGTTCACGACTGGCTGGCCGACATCGCTGATCGGGTCGAACGCCGCGAGATGCACGACCGGAAACGCTACTGGGTCTCCAGTACCGACTCCGACGCCGAAACTGGGACCGGCACCGACGACTGCGGGATGGTCGAAATCGTCGACCCCGTGGAGAACCCGACGTTTTGTGCGAACTGCCACCGCGTGCGCGTGACACATGAAGGCTATCTCAAGGGCTGTCTGAACCGGAACGACGATCTCCGGTCGATGGGCGGGATGAGCCGCCAGCAAATCCGCGAGACGTTCCGGGCGGTCGTCGACAACCGTGTCCCGTACTACGGGGAGTATCTGACCGAGGGCGACGACGGCGAGTGGGAACTCAACGAGGAGTATATCGGGGCCTGACAACCGATCTTCGGCCGGAGCCGACAGTATACACCGACTACTTATACACGAACAGTGAGAGGTACGGCTGTGAAACTGACTGTCTTCGGCGCGAGCGGATCGACGGGCCAACAGGTCGTCGAGACAGCGGTCGACCGGGGCCACACGGTGACCGCAGCCGTCCAGTCGGCGGCCCCTGCCTCGCGGTTCCCCGACTCCGTCCGGATGGTGGAAGCCGACGTCTACGAGGGCAGTGGCGTCGAGGCGGCGCTCGAAGACGCGACGGCGGTGTGTAACGTGTTGCAGCACTCGAAGCTCACGCCTCCTGACTACGTCGCTGTCGGTGGGGGCCACATTCTCGACGCGATGGGTTCGGCTGGCGTCGACCGCTATCTGACGGTCGTCCCGGCGACAGTGCGGACCGATGGCGACCGGCGTGGCATCGGCGAGACGATCACCGCCTCGGTGATCCGGATCCTCAGACCGACGGTGGCCGCGGATGCCGCCGCCCACGTTGCGGACGTAACGACTCGTGATCTCGACTGGACAGTGATCCGCGTGCTCCGAACGAGTGAGGGGCGAACGACCCGACAGTACAAAACGGGGAATATCAAACTCGGCGTCAGGAGCGTCTCCTATGGCGACGTAGCTGCCTTTCTACTCGACTGTTGTGATCGTGGGATCTACCTCCGGATGCAGCCGAAAATGCGGACGTAGATCGGTGGCCTGATCCGAGAGAGTTAGTTCTCGCTCGTCACCTGGCGGACGTCGAGCCGGTCGACGACTTCGCGGAGCGAGTCGACGACCGACTTGCGGTAGGTCCAAAACCCGGTGTACTCGCCGGGGGATTGCTCTTCGGCCAGCAGGGCGGCGTGTTGGCCCTGCTGGGCTATCCCATCGAAGATGACCCACCAGTAGTCGGCGTGTGTCTCGGCCGTCGGAGCGTACATTTCGATTCCGGTATCGGCTGGCGGCGTCCAGTCGGGATCACCGTATAGCGCGACCGTGATGTCGGATGGAAGCGCGGTATAAAACGACAGTTGGGGTTGTGCCAACGAGAGCTGTTGGAACCCCGCCGACAGCCGACCGCCGCCGACCTGTGCCGCCCGTGTTTCGATCAGCCGTGAGGCAAGGAGGAGTTGGCGTTTGTTCGAGGACCGAAACACCGTCTCGTCGAGTGCGCCGAACAGTGCCGGCTGGTCGCCGATGCCGGTTAGCTCCGACTCCCACGCATCGATATAGTCGGCGACCGTCTCGATATCGTCGACCGAGAGCGTCTCCTCACCGGTTTCGATGGCGACCGTCGACTCGGGGAACCGATCGTCGGTGGTGTACTCGATGATGACATCGTGAACGCCGACATAGTCGATGATTCGATTACAGCGATCGGTGTTTCCCTCGACGTTGTAGAACACTAGTCTCCGGCGTCGTCCTTCGATTCCCGCAAGGATCTCACCGAAGACCATACGGTCACAATCACATACACAATCATGAATATTCCGCTCGTCGGTGACCCGTCGGTTGGTTCTCATCACCGTGTCAGCCGTCGACACTCCCGGCGCGGTTCGTGATGTTTAAGTGGTGGAGTCGAGTTCCTTGGACTGTAGTACTGTAGGGGCTTCGGCCCCGAGTCCATGAGGGCGACAATACGAAACCAGCGGGTTGCGGTAGCCAAGCCTGGCCCAAGGCGCAGGGTTGCTAACTCTGTGGCGTCACTGCCTCCGGGGTTCGAATCCCCGCCGCAACGCTCGCACAACTGACAATAGCTATGAGTGCAGAAGAACCAGAAGACGGCTTGACA
>Ga0136595_1000676_pt1 | contig 9999 bp, 10 predicted proteins | sample AntCluMetagen397_FD_104789 | JGI IMG/M metagenome (GOLD analysis project Ga0136595, IMG submission 104789) | Saline lake microbial communities from Club Lake, Antarctica - Metagenome TFF #397 | ecosystem: Environmental > Aquatic > Non-marine Saline and Alkaline > Saline | place: Antarctica: Club...
TACTTCCTCTACAAGGGGAAGCTGAAGCCGTGCCACCGTTTCAGCTTCCCCTTGTAGAGGAAGTATGCGGCGAGGGCGGTCACGACGATCACCGTCGGGAGATGGAAGGTGAGCACGGATCGGGAGATCTCGAGGTCGCTGAGGAGCATGATGACGCCGACGTTTCCCGTCACCGAGAAGAGGACGCTCCCGATGACGTTTCCGACGCCGATCTCGGGGACCCCCCGTCGAACCGGCTCGATCGTGAGCATGATGTCTTCGAAGGTGAGGATCACCGTCAGGACGGTCGCCCCGAAGACGGTTTCCTCGAGGCCGAACCCGTCGATAACGACCTCCGACCCGGCCTCGAGCAACATCGACGCGAACACGATGCCGATCAGTGCGAGGACGGAGAGAAAGAGCCAGAGCCACCCGGACGCGGAGCGACCGCCGACGAGTCGATCCTCGGAGATTTCCGAGAACTCCGCCGGCAACGCGACGCCACCGTCGGCCTGTATCTCCTCGCCGAGTTCGGTGGTCCGGAAGACGGGCGTGTCGCGCTGGTACTCTCGAGCGATGATATACCCGAACGTGAGAACGAACGCGCCGAGGAGCAGGAGTCCGTGGACGAACGTCAGCGTTCCGAGGAGCACGAACGGAATTAACAGTAGCGGTGCCAATGCGAAGAGGGCGATATAATCGGACGGGAGATCGACCGGGAAGGGCCTGATGATCGCGGCGAGCGCGAGCGTCACGCCAATGATCGCCAGTCCGGTCCCGAGCGCCGTCCCGAGGGCGGCACCCTCGAGGTCGCCGGCCGACAGAACGAGCGCGAGGATCGTGTCGTCGAACTCGAATCCGGTAAAGAGTATCGCGAGCGCGAACAGCGATATCTTCAATTTCAGCGCCGCTCGAGTGAGATAACTGATCAGCTTCTCGACGCAGACCGTCAAGAGGACGCCACCGACGACCAGGACGAGCACCGCACCGAGCAGCCCCTGCGCCTCGACGAATCCCTCGATCGCCCCCTCGAGGCCGCCTTCGTTCTCCGCCGCGTCGCCGTCTTCACCCGCACTTCCGTCGTCGCTCTGGGCGAGAACCGGCGCGACCGGAACTGCGACGAGCGTCGCGGTCACCAGGAGAGCGGCGATGATCCGTCGGACCGATCGACGAGAGGGGCGGCGTCTCGTACCGATCGAGCGCACCGCATTCGCGACTCTCGGTCGCTGCGACGCGATGGCGCTCTCGACGAGGACCTCGAGCATGTGGGTTCCGCATGCGAACCAGTGCCATATAGCTAGCAGGCCGGAGGGATCAGTTCCATGGAAATCTCTACACGGAATCCGTGGGAGATTTCTACACGGGCCAGTTGGACACCACTTTCACTACACCACTATCACTGTCCGACCCGTGCACGGACACGAGGAGAATCTCACGACGGCTCCGATTCCGACTCGCTCTCGTCGTCGAGCGGATCGGCCTGCAGGACGAACGCGCGCTCCGGCGGCGGGGCGATGCGCAACTCGATGCGCCGAGCGAGTTCGTAGTACTTCCGATTCCCGCGCCTGTAGTGTTCGACCAGCCCGGCGTCCTCGAGCGTCGAGAGGTGGTGGACGGCGGTTTTCCCATCCATTCCGATCTCCGCTGCGAGTTCCGAGACGTACATCGGTTCCCGCGAGAGCTCCCTGAGAATCGCCAGCCGCGTTCCGTTTCCCAGGGCGTCGATCAGTGTCACGCACGTCCGTACGACATCCCGCATCAAGAAAGGTGTCGACGATTCTCACTGTGCTCGCGGTCGAAGCCTGGGGAAGTATGCCATCGATCCGATCTGTCGAAACGCGTGGATGCAGCTTTATCGGCGTCGTCGTGGGAGGACCACTATGAGCGACCGCGTCGACTTCCCCGACGACAGAACCGGCGACCGACGGACGATCACGAGCGGCTTCTTCGAACAGGAGGTGTATCTCTCCAGCGAGGAGACGGCCGCGTTCCTCCACGACCTCGCCGATCAACTCGAGGACGGACCGTCGTTTACCATCTCCGCGTCGGAGTGGGAGATTCCCTTCGACTACAGCGATCCCGTCGAGGTCGAGATCGAGTTTTCCGCCCAACGAGAGCGGGAACTCGAGATCGAACTCGAGTTCACGGAGCCGTCGGGGGGTGACGAGCTGTCAGTTCGGTAAGTGAGTGCTCGGGAGCAGTCGGTTCGGCCGAGCGGAGACGGCAGCGATCGGTTCGGAAGGCGGATACCGGCAGCGGTTGGTTCGGCGGAGGGGTACTGCCATCCGCCGACTCGAGAGACCGTCGGGAGCCGTGTGCACGACATTGCCGTCAGCGCGGACCGACTCACACCCGCTCGGCCGACATAATGGGTCATGGATGCGGACAAACACGAATTTTCGCCCGTGTAACTCGCAATAACCGGTCGATTTGTCGGGAAACGGTGTGTGCGATTTACACGATTTCGGCTGGTCGGTCCCGCCGTTGCAGTCATGACTATTGACAACACGATCGAGCCGACGACCGGTACCGACTCCCGAGCGAGTGTTTCCCGACGATTTATCCTGGGGAGCGTCGCCGCGACGAGCGCGCTCGCGAGTCTCCCCACGAGCGCGTTCGGACGACAAGACGACACGGTGGGCGACCTCGAGACGGTCGCCGAGTTCGAACCGCCCGCACTGCCGGAGAATCTCGCGATCGACGAGCGGGGAACCGTCTACCTGAGTATGGGGCCGTCGGGCGAGATCCGCGCCGTCGACTCCGAGGGAAGTCAGTCGTCGGTCGCAACGCTCGAGACCGGCGATCAGGGACTCTTACTCGGTATTACCGTCCTCGACGGTGTGCTCTACGCCGCGAACGGGTCGGGCCAGCAGGAGACGCACGGCGTCTGGCGCGTCGATCCGGAAGACGGCGAGCCCGAACGGATCGCGTCGCTGTCACCTGACGAATCGATGCCGAACGGGATCATGCCTGATCCCACGACGTCTGACGCGCTGCTCGTCTCCGATCACCTTGGCGGCGCAATCTGGCGCGTGACGACCGAGAGAGAGGCCGAGCCGTGGGTTTCGGATTCGCTACTCGAGCCGGATATGGACGCCCAGACGCCGGTTGGCGCGAACGGGCTGGCCGTCCATCCGGACGGCGATGTCTACGTCGACAATCTCAACGCGGGATCAGTCATGCGAGTCCCGGTCGCGGATGACGGGAGCGCCGGAGAGGTAGAACAGGTCGTCCAGGACGAGGGTCTGGTCGGTGCGGACGGCATGACGATCGATGAGGACGGAACCCTCTACGTCGCGGTGAACGCGGCGAACGAGGTCGTCCGCGTGACGGACGATCAGGAAATCGAGACGCTCGCCGGCGGCGACCCCCTCGATTTCCCCGCGGACGTCCACTTCGGGACCACCGAGGAAACCGCGACGTCGCTGTACATCGCGAACTTCGCCTACGGGACCTTCCTCGAGGACGAGACGGCCGCCGAACCAAGCCTCGCGAGAGTCGATGTCGGAACAGCCGGTTACTTCCCGGAGACCGCCGGCGAAACGCCCGATACGGACGAGAGGGACGACAGCGCTGACGACGATCAGTCCAGTGACGACGCGAACGAGACGGACGACGACGATCAGTCCGAAGACGACGCGAACGAGACGGACGACGACGAGTGACTCCGCGAACGCGCTCGGTCAGTGGTCGATCGAAAGCGCGATCCCCCGGCGGCTGACGGGGTGTCGTCACGGCGACTGACAGAGCGGCGTTTCGATGGCCGCTCCAAATCCGAGCGACCAGTAGCCGGCAGTTACGATTGGAAATAACTGCAATGAATCAACGCTTCGAAAGTTATTAATGGAGTGGTGTGGCGGTAGATTTCAATGGAACAATCCCTCGCGTTCGACACCGACGAGGTACACGACCGGATCGTTACTGGGGTAGCTGCACTCGAGGGGACCGATCCCATGGAATTACCGCCGCTCTTTGACGCGGTCGATCCCGATGCGCTCGGCGCGGTGTTTGCAGCCACGGAGTCCGGCGAACAGCGGTCGGGACACGTCGGATTTCCGTACGCCGGTCATCAGGTGCGAGTGGAGTTCGACGAGACCGGGACCCCCGTCGTGACGATCGATTGATTCGGAACACGTCGTTGTCCATCGACGAGTTTGTTCTCGCGATTCGATCACACGGAACGATTCCTGACCCGGCAGCGACCCGTCATCGGTCACGTCGTCGCGCTCTCGTCGCCACTGACAGTCTGTCGGCACCGATCGGATGACGGGCTGTTCGATCAGCGCATACCACGGTTCGGTCGCTAGTATAATGGATCACCGGCCGGTACGGTTTCCCAATGGCACGACTCGAGGGGCTGCGGGTGTATCCGGTGAAGGGACTCGACAGCATTGACCTCGAGGCGGCCGAGGTCCTCGAGGGTGGGACCGTCGCCCACGACCGAGAGTTCGCACTGTTCGACACTGACGGCGACGTACTGAACGGGAAGCGGACCGATCGAGTACACGACCTCGAGACGGATTTCGATCCCGAAACGCGTGAGCTTTCGATTAGGACGCTCGACGGCGAACGCCAGCGATTCGACCTCGAGTCCGATCGCGAGACCGCAGCGGCCTGGTTGAGCGAGTTCTTCGACGTGGAGCTATCGCTCGAGAGAGATCGATCGCTGGGGTTTGTGGACCGGCGCGAGATGGGGCCGTCGGTGATCAGCACGGCGACGCTGCGCACCGTTGCCGACTGGTTCGACGAACTGACCGTCGAGGGCGTTCGGCGACGGCTCCGGGCGAACGTCGAGGTCGGTGGCGTGGAGCCGTTCTGGGAAGACCGGTTCGTCGGCGCGGACGCGCCGGCGTTCGAAGTCGGCGGCGTCCGGTTCGAGGGAGTGACGCCCTGTGGCAGATGCGTCGTTCCCCAGCGCGATCCCGATACCGGCGATCCGACTCCGGGATTTCGAGAGCAGTTCGTTCGCCGCCGCGAGGAGACCTTCCCCGACTGGGCGGACGCGGACGCGTTCGACCACTACTATTCGCTGATGCTCATCGCGCGCGTCCCTGAACGTGATCGCGGCGAGACTCTCCGGGTAGCCGATCCGGTTACAGTAGTCGACGACTGACGAGAGATGGATACCGCTGACCGGCTCAGTGATCGATCCCGGGCCGCGGGAACGTCGTTTCCGCCCCAGCTTGTTCGCCGTCGGATTTCTCCAGCGCCCGTTCGAGTTCCGGCGCGGCAAGCAGCTCATTTCGGTCGGGCTCCTCCGGCCGCCGGAAGTAGTACGTTTCCGCACAGCCGGCGACTAACTCCGAAAGTGGTCGGTCTTCGTCGTGGACGATCGAGACGAGATCACCCGTCACTGCGACGAGCACTGCGTCGTCCGGTTTGTACAGGGCATCCCGGAGTTCGTAGACGGTACAGTCGGCCGGTAACTCGAGGGTGACGCCGTCGACGAGCGCCCATCGCGTCTCCATAGCCGAACGTTCGGGAAAGAGCATCTATACGGTTGTGCCCGCAGACACATGCCGACCGAGAGCCCCACCGCCACCGTTCGGATCCTGCGGCTACCGACCAGTCGACCGTCCTCAGCGACGAGACCGCGCCGGCCTCGAGCGGACGGTCGGCCGGCGACCGCGTCAGGAAACGCTTAGGGTGTCTCGTCCGAAAATCTGAGTGTGAGTGAGAATCGCGTCGTTCAGGGGCGAATGGTGACGGCCAAGAAACTCGCCGAGATCGTCGAGGGCGACTCCGTCATGGAGGTCGACTCGATCGAGGAGGCCGACGAGGAGTGTCCGGCGTGTGGCGGCTCCGTCCTGGCGGTGACCTACATGCCGTCGGTGACCGAACTCGTCACCGGTCGGAAATGCCAGGACTGCGACTGGAGCGAGACGGATCGGGACTGATCGGAATCAAAAGCGCCGTCCACGTCCGTCTCGAGTCTGTACTGTCCGTCTCGAGTTACGAGGGCACTGGTGGCAGCGTCACTTCGTCGATCCAGAACGCTTCGACGGCACGGCCGAGTTCGGCGAACTCATCCTGATCGCTCGGCTTGGTGAGATAGGCGTTCGCGCACAGTTCGTAACTCCTGACGATGTCTTCGGTCGCCTCCGAACTCGTGAGGACGATGACCGGCAGCGACGTGAGATCCGGCTCGTTCTTGAGCGTCTCGAGTACCTCGAATCCGTTCGTTCTGGGAAGATTGAGATCGAGCAACATGAGATCCACGTCGACATCGCCCGCACACAGCACCTGCTCATGCAGGAAGTCGAGGGCGGATCCACCGTCCGCAAACGTATGAAAGACCGTCTCGAATCCCGCCGTTTTGAACGCCTCCTCTATCAGGCGAACGTCGCCGGGATTGTCTTCGACGAGGAGGATGGAAACGGGGTCGGGAGAGGACTGGTTGGACACTGCGTATCTATCGAGACGGGTGACGGGGGCTTAAGAGTGATCGCAAAGCACGTTGGATCTGTGTCGCTGTTTCTGAAAACCGGCCACCGTTGCCGGACCACACTGCCTTCGCCGTCCCCGATATCGTCCGCAACCGTTCGCGGCCCGGCCGTTTGACGTCCGGTCTCGGCCGTTCGACGCCCGGCTCGGCCGTTACCGTTCGACGAGCGTCCCCCCGGCCAGCCCCTCCCACTCGACGCGATAGCCGAGTCGCGAGAGAATCGCGCTCGAGTCGGTGAGATCGACCGCCTCGAGGATCGCTTCGGCGTCCGCGAGCGCCATCCCTGGCTCGATTTCGTCCGCCACCGACTCGAGAACGGCGGGGCGAACCAGCGTCCGACCGACTCGTTCGTGTTCGGGAAACGCCTTGTCCGCGAGCGCGTCCGGGCTCGCGCCGTGGCGATCAGCCAGCGCGTCAACCGTGACGGCGTCGTCCGCCGGCCGCAACGCGTCGGGAAGGCGGGCCGCACTCTTGGCGACCAGCTGGCGTTCGTACTCCCGGAGGACGTCGGCGACGTCTTTGACTCTGACCGTTCCCGAGTAGGGGATCGCTCGATGGTCGCGGGCGGCGATCTCCTCGCCGACGCCCAGCGATTCGTCGACGGCGACCAGCATGGCCACGTCCTCGAGACCGGCGAGCTGCGCGAGCTTCTTCTCGACGTATTCGGGCGTCCAGAACCCCATGATCTCGAAGTAGACGCGGAAATCACCGTCCGCGCTGTCGGACTCGTTCGATGCGTCCCCGCGGCCCGTCCCTGCGGGAGCGTACTCGAACGCGAAATCGGGGATCATCACCCGCGTTCCCGTCGCGAGGGGCTCCGGTTCGCGGACGAGGTCCCAGTCCAGATTCAGGTTCGTAAAGCGGGCCGCGAAATCGGCCTCGACACCGCTGTCGAAAGACACCTCCGCGATCGGCTCCGCGTCCGGTACCCGGACGGGGTCCTCGTGGGATAGTTCGAGGGTCCGTTCGGTGCCGCGGTCGTCGATCGTCGCCTCGAGGTGCCACCGGTCAGCCTTCGCGACGCTTCGAAGGAGCCGTGCGAAGCGCGTCCCGTACCGCCGAGTTGCGCGAAAGAGGTGGGTCGGGCCCGTCACGATAACTTCGCGTTCGGAGAGTCCCGCATCGTCGTCTACAGATTCGTCGTCGGTCCGGTGGATCTCGTACATCAGCCGCAGCCGCTTGATCGCCGAAATCAACGCCTTCGGATCGCTCGAGCGCACCCGCACCTCGGTCGCGTCAAAGAGCGCCGTCTGCGCCAGCGAGAGGTTATACTGGGCGATCAACCCGTCCGGATCCCAGCGAGATTCGACCGCGGTCACGACCTGTCGCTCCTCGAGATCGGCGTACAGCGCGGCCTCGAGGTCGTCCGCCGACACGTCGACCGATTCGCTCGCGCGGATGAACGCCATCGCGCGCTCGTCCTCGGTGACGACGCCGACGGCCTCGGCCGCCTCGAACACGGCCCTCCGGGCCCGTTCGGGCTCGATCGCCGTCTCCGTCTCCGCGACGGTCTCGCGTTCGACCAGCGCCGCGAGGCCGCGTACGAGTTTGAAGTCCTCGGCCTCGCGCTCGAGTGCAGTCAGTGCGTTCTCGAGGTCCGCCCGCTGTTCGCCGACGTGGCCCTGATACGTGCCGATGACGCGGGCGGTGAGCGGCCGGTGTTCGCGGTCGGCGAACTGGGGGTGGTAGCCGCCGCCGGCCCGCGAGACGCGAAGCAGGTCCTTCGTCAGCATCTGTCTCGAGTCGGCGCGGCATCGTCAAAAGTCACCCGGACGGTGGCGGGTCCGAGCGACGTTCAAGCAGCGCGATTACGGCCGCCAGTCTCGAACCGAACGTATGGACGATTCGGAGCTCCGGTTCGAGTACGAGAGCCATGACGGCGTCCGGGAACTAATCGACTGTCTCGTTCACTCGCTCGAGTGAATCAGCCTCGACTTCGACCGGTGGAACGAACAGTACGTCACCGGCGCCGTCGACCGTTTCTCGTTACTCCTGTCCGGGTGCTTCGCCGTTCTCGCAGTCCGTAATGTATCCCTGGGCCTGTGGATGGTCGGGATGGAGCTCCAGGACGGTCTCCATCTTTGCCGTCCCCGTCTCGCAGTCGCCACGCCAGTAGGCCTCGAGGCCGGCTTCGTAGGTGCGCTGCATCTCGCCGGTGGTGTTCTCGACGCCGAGTTCGCTCAGGAACCCGTTCGCGACTTCGATCGGGAGACCGAACTGGATGTCCTGAATGTCGACGTTGGGTGGACTGAACGTCGCAACGCCGACGACCTCCCCATCGCTGTTGTACATGGGGCCACCGCTGTTGCCACTATTGATCGCCGCGTCGGTCTGGATCGAGTTGACGCCGGAGTTGAGCGTCCGCCGCGCGCTGACGATCCCGGTCGTCATCGTCGGCTCGAGGGTGGTGTTCCTGTCGTCGAACACTTCGTCGATGCCGATGTCGGGGTAGCCGATGACGTAGAGTTCCTCGCCGGTACTGACGTCGGTCCCGCTTCCGAGCGTCACCGTCGGGAGGTTCTCACCGTCGACGTCCAGAATCGCGATGTCACGACCCATCGACGGCTCGCCGCCGACCTCTGTGTAGACCGTCCCCTCGGTCTCGATATCCGCGGACCAGCTCTCGACCTCGAGGTCGTCGTCGGGGGTCGCACGCCCGTTCAGGACGTTTACCGCCTCGGAGATGTTTCCGAGGCTGCCGTTTTCCTGGTAGTATTCCATCATCTCTTCGTAGAGTATCTGGCCGGCCTCGTCTCGCTGTTCTTCGGACAGGTTCCCGCTCGAGGCAAGTTCTTGTCGGATCGCTTCGCTCTTTCTCACTGCGAATCGCTGGAAAACAGTTTCCGTGGGGTCCTGATGCGTTCCGACGACGTGTGCGTTCGTAACGACGGTGCCGTCAGGCGAGACGATGAAGCCAGAGCCCATCGCCCCACTCCGAACGGATTCGCGTTTCGTGGTGCTGTTTTGCTCGCGAACGGCGATCAGACTCTCGGCAGTCTCGATAGGGCCCCGCTGGTCGGATTCCGTCGTTGTCTGTTCGTACGAGCCCTGGTACGCTCCGTTCTGGTAAAGCTCGAGAACCGGTCGCGAGCTTCCGGTCAGGATTTGGTAGCCCAGATTCTCCGTGTCCCCCGACTCGTACTCGAGAAAGAGTTGGTTGTCTCGCGTTGCCCATCCACCGTACCGTGTCCCCGAGGTTTCCAGTACGAACGTTCGGTCGGAAGAGAAGTAGACTCGACTGTTCGCCGTTTCCCAGGCACCGAGGAGGCTCGGGTCGACGACGTCAACCCAGCGAGCCGACGGCCACGTTACCGTTCCGTCGACGACGTGGCGAACGTTCGTTATCGCGGCTTTATCGCGCTGGATGATCTGACTCTCGACGTTCGGCGGATCCGGCACTTTTTCCGGCTCCGACTCGCCGTCGTTCGTTTTGTTCCCGTTCGTCTCGCTGTCGGTTTCCGGATCACTCGTCTCCTCAGACGATCCGCTACAGCCCGCGATGGCGACGGTTCCGGCCGCCGAAGCGGCTTGCAACATTCGACGCCGAGTGACGGCTTCCTCCTCCCAATTCATAA
>Ga0136595_1000691_pt1 | contig 9822 bp, 9 predicted proteins | sample AntCluMetagen397_FD_104789 | JGI IMG/M metagenome (GOLD analysis project Ga0136595, IMG submission 104789) | Saline lake microbial communities from Club Lake, Antarctica - Metagenome TFF #397 | ecosystem: Environmental > Aquatic > Non-marine Saline and Alkaline > Saline | place: Antarctica: Club...
ATGGTTTAGTATGGAGAAATTCTGCATTTAATTTGAACTGTAGATCGGCCTTAATTCGAACTCTGATGGAATTGAAGCTTCTTAGGCGTCCTTTAAGTCCAAGAAGTCGGAGTGGGCCAGACGCCCGGAAAATCAACCGTAAAGAGCTTCTGCTTGTCGTGCTCTTCGCTTCACCTTCCTTCGTTTGGTTTGTTAAACAAGATACAGTATACAACATTTAAATTAGTTTAGACTAGCTAGAATTACTAATCATAGCGATCCCCTGCCTGAGAGTTCGGACCGGATTAAGAACCGCAGACACAACTCTACCTTTGAGCAAAAGAAATCGACCCAACCAATTCTCAGTCGGATATTCTTCCACATTCCAATCAGCTTCCTCTAATGCATTCGAAATCCCCTTTCGATGCCCATCACCACAACTCACCAAAACAGAGTCGTACCCGTTCTCACTGGAAATACGCAAGATTTCATCCGACATATACTGATCACGATCAGACATCACCTCACCACCGAGCAATATGAAATATCCGAGAGGCCAAGCTAACCCAAAGAACAAGAAAAACAGAGCGACTACAATAATTGAAACCCAGTACGGCAACGTTAGGCCAAAATACCCGATTACCCAATTAACAGGAGATACGAACAGGCCTAAACAAATCAAGGAGAATATCGGCGAAATAAGAAGTAGAGGTATTCGTTTCCAGCGAGGAACCATTCCGTAGGTTTCGGGAATATCTGCGTCAACCTTGTAGAAGGGCGTATCAGAGGCCTTGACTTTGTTTTCGAAGTCTTCTGGAGACGTGTAGATGCTGCCGTAGGTCGCTCCATAGAGCAAGTGCCCAATCGCAAATAAGGTATAACCCGGTGTGAGACTTCTTTTGAGATAGTCTGTGTCGTGTCCTTCTCGAAACACCGCATCAAACCGGGAAAGATCCAACTCCATCAGAGTCTGCTTATCCTTCTCCGATGAATGGGTCTCTCCCTGTATCTCAGCTCGCACCACTATCGATCGTACTCCTCTAATTGTGCTTTACGCTCAAACGCCGAGCTTCGAATATTTTTGACAATCTCGTCAAACTTAATACGAGTATTCAACGGACTATATTCTTCGACATTAATCTGATTCTGGTAATACGTTTTATACTGCTTTTCTAGGTCCTCGGAAAACATAAGAATCCCAGGTTCTTCATCCAAATACTCATACTGAAGAATCCGATCAAACGCAGCCTCAACAATCTCAGCATCACCCTCATACATTACACGCCCTATTTTTCTCGACCACGAGATACCCTGTTCAGGCCTCTCACAACGATCAATAAATGCGATCTCAATCATGGCCTGACAGAGAACAATAGCATAATCCTCAGCATGTGTCTTAGAGGCCTCAACACAGATATTCCTCCAACTATCTTTGAAATTACCCTCAATCACAGGATACTCCTCGTGGTCAATCAAATATTGCATGAAATTAGCAGTCGTGTCAAACAAAGCGTGCCTCAATTTGAAAACGGCAGATACCTGTTCTCGGTTCGGGTCATCATCCGGTACATGATCAAACTGCCACTGCATATCTGCTTCTGCCACAGCCCCAGTACAATGCTCAAGCAAGGCCTTATGAGCATCCTCAAAATCACGGTAAAGATCCATCATAATATCTCGATACCAGTTAACGTCTTCCAATCTAAACAATTGACCTCGGAGATCCCTCCTAATTGAGGACGAGATCGCACGAACTATTTCTGGATCAGGATGCTCAGCAGCATCAACTAACAACTCTCCCATCCTCTTCCACGCCTGACCACTTGCAACCAGCGATGTCTCAACAGGCGAATCACGTAGAATATTGGAAAAGCCAGTCCTTGACTGCCAAGCAACCTGAGAGATCGACCGATCAATCCCATCATGACCCAACTCATACTGCCATTCTACAGACTTCCTCACAATCTTAGACTCATCCAACTCCTCAGCATGCAAAGAAATCTCAACTAAATGCTCTTTCAAAACAGGACCAAACAACTCCTTTTGGACTCCTCTATCAGAACTTTCAAAAATACTGTTATCATCCAACTCTCTTAGAATCTCCTGAGACAATTCCCCGTACTCTCTAATTGCCTTCTCAGCCGTTACTCGCTCGCCCTTAGACAAGGCATTCATAATCAAATTATACAGAGGCCTCATCGGATGAGCATCATCAGAATCATTCTCAACCGACACTTCGACCTCAGAAAGATACCGCTCAGCATTCATACCTGAAACAAAAACATCGATAGCACCTTCAGGAGTACTCTGCTGAGTCGCCTCCCTCACAAAAACAAATAACGAGTACGCAACAGCCAAAGCCAAACCACTCGCAGCAAACACACCAGCAGTATGCACATCCACAGGAGAACTCGGAATATTATACAAGAGCCACAGATCCAACGCTATTGAAACAACAAAGAGTCCAAATGTGAAAACAAAAACCGGTTGCTCAGTAAACCTCGACACCATTCTCGGAGAATAACGAGTACCGATCAACTGAACCCCGATCAACGTCACAGAAAACACGATCGCCAAAACACCAGACTGAGCACCAGCCAACGCACTCAAAAACAAACCAGTATTACCCGGGCCAGCACCCCAGCCAGTCCCAAAACTCAGCAGAACCCCTCCCAACGGCAAAAATATCGAAGACAAAAGAACGGAGGTTGGAATCCTTTGAAGAAAATCTCGAAAACTCATACTTCTATTAACCCTGTAACATTAGTTCCACAACCAGAGTTTAAGCCACTTTTCCTCATCCACTACTGAAATGAAAATCATAATCAGAATATAGACTCAAAAACACTGTATTCCGATATGCCGAAACCGCCGAACTCCCTAACTCGGAAGGTTTTCAGGCCTGTTGAAGTCCCGAACTAGCCGAAATGCTATTTGATCCGTGTCTAGGCCTTGCTCTTTGATTCTCTGCCTCAATCCTTCCAGGACATCTTGGTTTCTGGCAACGACACAAGTAGTGAATCCTCGGTCCAGATGTTTCTCCAAATGCCTGATCTCCCTGGCGTTGTTTCCCATGGCGACCTCAACCACTAACTCTGTGTTTTCCATGTTGACATAGACATCGGCATCGAACTTCTCCAAAAAAGCGTGCCAACCTGCTTCTTCGAAGGCCTCCTTGATTCTATGCTGCCAGTATCGGTGGACAACGCTTCCACGACCCCTATGTTTCGTCTCCAACTCTAACACAGATTCCACGTAATCTCGGCCCTTGTCTGTTAGTTCAAGGAGTTTTCTCTTGCTGTCATCAGATTTCACTTGACGCTCGAAGAGGACTCCGTTGTCGACGAGTTCGTCTTTCGCTTTGTTACCCTTGTACCGACTGGAAAAACGCTCGTATCGCTCCGTCAGCGGCTTGAACGGATTCTCTACCACGTCTTTCAGAAATCGATCGGCGTCACTCGACAACTCGACCTTTTCCGAGGGATCGTCGATAATCTCTGGCTCCTCAATTTCGTCCGATCGGCCTGGAGCAACCTCACTTCTGAAGGCCGCAGAATGCTGTCGCTCAGTAAATGATAAACGACCCCACTCCTCACCCATCCGACTGCTTAAATATGAGTCACTGAGATCCTTTTTTAATTCATATTTTTCCAAGTCTACCGGGACTGGGTACCATTACCGACCTGAACAACTGCCTCACCGACACCGAGCTCAGATGCAAACTCCCTCTGTCGCTCAGACAAATTCATCGACCCTGCTAACGCATCAAACTGCTTCCGGTCACCCATAGGCAGCAACACCTTCGTATACGTATTCGCCTTGATCGAATCCGTCAGCTTCGAAGCCTCCTGATCACCCACAACCAAACCCTCACCGAATTCCCGCATCCTTGCCGTCAACTGATCAATCTCCGGAATACCCGAAGCATCCTGCCGCTCCTTATACACCGAAAACACCTGCTTACCCTCATCCAAGAAAAACACATGCCGAAGGCCCTCACCCCGATTATTCTGAGCCAACCGATACTCATACACCTGAGCAAACAACGACTCCATCAACAAATTCTGCAGATCACGACCAACACCACCAAACTCAAATACCACATCCCTTTCCAGTAACTCCTCAACAGAATGGCCCTGACTACAATCAAACACCTTCCCCGCAACCAAATTGATCGCCTCCAAACGATTCAACAACCGATCACGATAATTCGACGACGTACGCGCATAATTGATCCTATCACTCTCAATCAAAAGCTCCAACTCATGAAGACTCGGATACGGGCCTGAAACACGGTCAAACAAACCATACAGACGATATAGCTCAATAATCTTCTTCAACAAGTAATTCTTCGAACCAGAAAGCAACGCTGTAGCATGACCGAAAATCTCGCTGAACACCTGCGCCCACCTCCTCGGAGAAACACCTTCAGGAGGCCTCAACGGATTATACTTTAATTCACTCCACGGCAACACCAACAACTCATGCCCCCTCGATAGATGACGGTAATCCCGCTTCAAATCAAAAAACCAGACAGGCCGATCCAACTCCTCGTATAGACTGTAGAACAACGTAGTCTTCCCCGAACCCGACTGGCCTACAGCGAGAAGGTGCCGATTTAAATCACCCTCATCCAGTCGAAACAGTCCTCCATCAAACACCCTGCCCAACTCAAGATCTCCACCACTACTCAGCTGAGGCCTGAACGGATACTGGAAGTGCTGAATCGATTTACCCAGTACCGCTTTCGAGGCCGCCTTCTGCAAACTCTCATTGCTTGAAACACCGGCTGCTAACACTAGTCGACGAACCTCAGGATCATCCAACACCCCATTCCGCTTTGCAAAATCCAACAACTCCTCAGACTTACGACTCACACCGTTCTATTACAAAGAGATAGACTAACACTAACTTGGTAGACCGTAATTCAATTGAATTGATCAAAACTCTGCTGGCCCTCACCATCAAAACTAGGCTTTGAGTCCTCACTAAGCTCATGTTCAGAAGAATCTGACTTATCTTTTAACTCATCCTCAACCTCAAAATCAACTAAATCTCCTTTGAAGGCTTCTGTAAGAACAGACTTAGGAAGATCATCTGCCAGATCTCCTTTTCGCTCAACATCTGCCATTATATCATCTGTTTTTGACCTCATATAATCTAAACTACTGACGATCTCCCTCTGTTTTTCCAAAGAAGGAACCTTCATCTCCATCTCTCTCAATTCAGTTGCATTGATATTTGCCTGACTAACAGCTTGTTTGAGTTTACCCTGCCGTTCTATTTCACCTAAATGACTATTCATATATGTGACAAAATACTCAGGCAATACCTTCTCTTCATTTAGTTCAACTCTAATCAAATAAGACGCAAATACTGCATCTTCAAGACCGCCATCATAGATACACATCTTACCGACAAGATCCTTACTGTTAGTTCGATTAAATAGAACATCACCTTTATTCGCTTTATATTTCTCAAATTCATCCTCATCTAAATCTTGATACTTTATTTTAGAATAATCCATATTCCCCCTAAGATCGTAGTTGCCCATTCTCAAAGTAGGATATCCATCACCTTCAGAATTAGTAGCATTGGAAGTACCATACTGAGAATCCTCAATTAGCTCACCTGTACTTACTAAATTAGTTTCGGAGTCTCTTACTCTGCTTGTGAAGTATGAGAAAGCTAAATTCTGATAGATTTCTTCTGCCTGCTCTTGAGCGTCCTGGATCTCATCTATGCTGTAGAAGATTTCATCTAGTTTTTCGACAATAGCTTTCTGCTCTTCCAAAGGAGGTATAGGAACTTCTATACTCAGGAGCTTCTTTTTTGTAATATGCTTCATTGTACTCCCATGAGTATGTGATTCGATATCTTCTAGAAGCCACTTAAGTAAATAATATATAAACTTCTTTTCAGAATTGTAAGGCTTTACATTATAGATATGCTGATTTAATAAAGCATGTCCTCTCTGCCACTCAAATACCTCTAACGTTGCAGACCACGAAAGCAAAATATCTCCATCATAGATGTGGTATCTTTCATCTACATCCCCACTATAATAATTAATTTTGTCATTAGAACCAGTGAGATTTTGTATCCTAATTATCCGGAGACCGTCTTTCTCCCAATCACTTTTGCTAAATCCATTTCCGTTCTGGAATTTTGCCACATCTCCTAATGTTTTCAACTCCCAGCGCTCTGGCATCTCATAATCTTGAGACATTAGTTTTTTGCCTCTATTTCTTTGAGGATCTGTTGTGTGTTTTGCGAGATAGTCTCTTGAAGACTGAGCAGTTCTGTCAAGAGTTCTTCTGGCGCTGGTAATTGTTCATCCGCATTGTCGAATTGTTTATATTTCTTGTAATTAAGACTCCAATCATTTTCTTTGATTTCATCTATTGATACAGACAAGTATTCGTTGGCGTCTTCTCTTGAATCCCAATTATTTAAGAAGTCCTCAAAGTGGTCATTGGTGAGCGGATTACTCTTTTTGATTTTTTCTGTATCTGTTCTCAGATCATAGAAGTCTACTTCCTCAGTTTCCACTCCTTTTTCAAAGAACAAGATGTTAGTCGTAACATTGGTGTACGGATGGAATGCACCAATTGGTAAAATTAAAACTGTATGCAGGTCCGCATTTTTCATCAGATGTTCCCTGACACGCTTAGCCTGACCCGTTTGGAACAATACACCGTCCGGTACCACAATACCGCACCGACCTCCATCATTCAGCATCGAGAAAGAGTGCTGTAAGAAATTGAGTTCCGGCTTTTTACTTTCTACAAAGAAGTCATCTCTAAGCGGCTCCTCTTGGTTCTGTCCACCATATGGAGGATTAGCAAGTATTACATCAAATCTTTCCGAAGGAGGATTCTGAAGAGAATTGTCTCTTCTAATATCGCCATACAAATCATGGAGAACCATATTCATTAAACCTAACCTCCGGGTCTCTGGCACCAGCTCTACTCCAGAAAGGTTCTCTTCACTCAGTTTCTGTCTCTCCTCTCTGTTCAGCTCTGCACCTTGGCTGGTTTTACCCATGATGTGTTCATAGGCCTCTATTAGGAATCCTGCAGTTCCTGCTGCCGGATCATGGATTTTTTCGTCGTGTTCAGGATCTAATGCCTTTACAGTCGTTTTGATCGCAGGTCGTGGTGTAAAGTACTGTCCTGCACCTTTTGCCTCTTCTGCGTATCTTTCCAGCAGTGATTCGTAAGCCGCTCCTTTGACATCGGCTCCGTATTTATTCCAATCAATGGCATCTATTTCTGCTACAGCGTTACTTAGATTAACAGGAGTCTTGAACTGGCTATTCACTCTCCCAAAGATTTCTCCAAGCAGTCCATCACGTCTACCTAGCTCTCTAAGTGTATCCTCGTAATGTGTGAGCAGCTCTTCTCCTTTCTTTTCCTTTAGTTGATCCCACCTGTATTCTTCCGGTATGTTTTCTACATCCTCAAATTTCGCTTCCCTCTCTTCAATCATCTTCAAGAATAGCAGAATAGTGACTTGCTCGACGTAGCTGCCGATATGCATCCCGTCGTCTCTAAGTATTCCACAGATGTCCCATATCTTATTCTTGATATCCATTCTTCCGTTTTCGCTCACGCTAAGATCACCTGTTTATTAAGTTGTTCAAGCGTTTCCTTTAATTGTTCTTCTCCGCCAAAGGCTTCTGCAGCCGAGGCCCAACCGCTGTTCAACCTTTTCGGGGCTCTCAACCACTGCATCAACCGCATTGTACGCCAGACCAGGGTCGAACGGGTCACTATGTGTCTGCTCGAAACCGAGTTCAGATACGAAAGCCACCATACCATTACTGCAGACCTCCCGCTCCGCCCCGATATCGTACTTCACACCGTGATACCCGGAATGTCCACTCTGCACCTGCAAACCGATATCCACAGGATCATCCTCAGCAGCGAACACCCGAGTACCATCGAAATCGATCGAGGCCCTCACCAACCTCATCGACCAGACAGAAGACCCAGTCACTCGAGAACAACTCGTCCGAATCAAAGAGGATATGTCCAGCTACGAACTGGAACCCCTCCAACGCCGACTGAACGACTTCGTGATGAACCCCACCATCCGAAGAGTCATCGGAGCCGAAAAAAGCGGCCTCAACTTCCAACACGCCATCAACAACGGGAAAATCATCCTCGTCGACATTCAGAAAGGCGAAATCGGTGACACCGTCTCCGAACTCATCGGCTCCATCATCATCACCAAAATATGGGCCGCAGCACAATCAAGAGTCACCCAACCCATCGAACAACGAGTACCCTTCCACCTCTACATTGACGAGCTGCAGAACTTCGCAGGCGAAGGAAGCAATTTTACTAAAATCCTGAGCGAGGCCCGCGAATACCGCTTAGGTTGCTGGCTCGCCAGCCAATACCTCCACCAACTCACGCCGAAAATGCGGAGAGCAGTCACCAACAACTGCCGCACCAAAATCGTATTCAACCCCGCTGGAAGCGACGACATCTCACAGATCGCCCGGATGCTCCAAGGCCTCGACAAAAACAATTTGACACGGCTCGGAAAATACCGGGCAGCCATCCAGAAACCTGGAGAACGAACCCAGCAAAACGCGGTCACCTTTGATACCTACCCGCCCTGGGAAGCCGACTACACCAACGTCGAGAATATTAAAAAGGAGAAGGCTGCTGCAACCTCGACACAGAAAACCGAGATCACACTCGATCAGTCGCTTGGCAAATCCAACAACGCTGGGAAAGAGGCCCATCAAGAACTCCTCGCAGAGGCCAAGAAAGAGCTTGAAGAACGCGGATTCACCGTCAACCTGCTCTACCAAAATCCAGGAGACGACAAACCCGACGGCCACGTCCACCTCCCCAGCGGAGAGATCGCACACCTCGAAGCCGAACTCTCAACACTCAGCAAACCAGTGAAAATACTAAACAACCTGCAACGAGCCGCTGAAAAAGACCGGGAAACCATCTTCATCGTCCAACACGGCAAAGCAGCTAAACTCAAAAACATCGTCGACGACCCAAAAAATCGACGTGGCAACGATTACGAGGACGAAAACGGCAGCTACAGCTACTACACATTCGACGGGGAACCCTTCGCCGACTTCGAAACGATCGAAGAAGCAGAGTACCGGATCCTCGAACACGGAGAAGACCTCAACGAATACACCGAACAAGAAACACCAGACTGCCCCGAACTCGAAGATCACGACCGCGAAGGTCTAGAAGCCGCCTGTCTCTACCGAGAAGAAAACGGGTTCTGCACCGCACTCGAAACACCCTGCGTTCTCCAAGACCATTGACTGAAGCAGAACTACGGGACAAAGACCGAGCAGTCCTCCACGCCATCCACCAAAGCCATAACGACACTCAAAAAATCACTTCACACACCACCCTCGAAAACCACCACGTCCGCTACAGCCTCAAAAAACTCTCAAACAAAGGCCTCATCAATCTGGAAAAACCCGACGGCATGACCGAACGCACCATTGAAGGCCAGAAACGAGTCTTCCAAACACCCTGGCAAGCCTCACTCACCGACAAAGGCCTCAACCACCTCAAAAAAGCCGATAAAGTAGAGATAGAGGCCTACGAAAATATGAGCCACGACGAACTCATCGAGAAAGTGCATCAGCTTGAGAATCAGATCACAGGGTTAGAGAAGAAGATGCAGATGTTCCAAAAGCAGATTATACAGAAGCTGGAGTAGGTATATCTGGCTCTGTTGAAATCCTTGAAGATTTACATGTTTGTCGTGTAATTCCATGAGATGAAGACCCTCCCGAAGTCGCAGATTCTCCGTTTTACTGAGAAGGCGATCCACCTAGCACGCCGAGCA
>Ga0136595_1000728_pt1 | contig 9491 bp, 5 predicted proteins | sample AntCluMetagen397_FD_104789 | JGI IMG/M metagenome (GOLD analysis project Ga0136595, IMG submission 104789) | Saline lake microbial communities from Club Lake, Antarctica - Metagenome TFF #397 | ecosystem: Environmental > Aquatic > Non-marine Saline and Alkaline > Saline | place: Antarctica: Club...
CCGCGGTGATCGACGCCTTGATCGGGTACGTCTTGACGGAGGACGAATCGACGACAGCCCAGACAACGCAACTCCTCAAACTGGGTAAAGATCACAAAGGGTGTGTCACCCTCCAAATTGATCTCTTAGAGTCGTCCGACCACATACGAACTCGAGTCCTCAAACGAGATCAGCCGTGTTATCCGTAGGAATAGCCCGTCTATTACAGAAGATTGATATCGGATGATTCATCAAAGCCCACCCGACGGAGTCTTCTCGTAACTATCCCCGTACTGGAGTCTTTCACTCTCGGTGGCTGCTTCGGATCGAAGTCTAACTCACGAAATTCGATCACTGTTGGACGGATTGAAGTCGGAAACGGCTACGATGAACCGCTCTAAGTCATGGTAAATTTCAAGTTGCCGGATAATATTATCTACGAGGAGACGTTCGAACTCAGTGGCCATGGAGATCCAGAGGATTATCCGCTGTTCATCGCGATTTGCGAGCAAGAAAGGATCGAATGGGAGGCGTTTTCGAGTCGGTTGGTGTTCCTATGGTGTCTGAGCGTTTGTCGCGGTTCGAGATTTCTGGACCAATACAATTCGTTGTCGGGGACTGTCTAGTTAACCTCCTGAGCTGGCGTTCGTCCATCGAGCGACTGATGCGGTCGCTGAACGTTGTAGTAATGCACGAACATCACAATCCATTGGCGAACGCTCAGCCGACTGCCCACCCACGAATTGTGGAAACGGTCGACTCGCATCTTCAGGGTCTGAAACCACTTTTCAATCAGATTTCGGTCGGTATAGTCGACCCGACCGTTCAGCCCTAACCGAGCAAGGGCAGTCCGATAGCCGAACTGCTCGACTAGAAACACAGTGTCTGAGAGATCGTGTTTCTCAGCGAGTCCAAACAGGAATGCAGCTGCCGAATTTGTGCCGTGATGTTTGAACAATGTGGCGTCAAGAAGTAACTTCGTATCGAGGTCTATTGCAGCATACAGTCAAGACCACTCTCCATTGATTTTGATAGCTGTCTCGTCTACCGCGACCCGCCTCGGCTTCGCGTTCGGCGGGTCTGGAAGGCTATCAGAAAGACGATGTACCTATTGGAAAATAGCTTGAAACGACCGTTCTACGCCGAGTAATCGAAGAACTGCTTCTGTTTCTCTGAGCGAAAGTCCTGCTGAGTGGAGCCGGACGGCGAACGCACTGACGGGCGTCGCCGTCCTCTCTCGCTGCCAACATTCAAGCGTAGCCGTGTCTAAACTCTATTTGAGCAAGTCTGAGAGTGGCATAAATCACTAACTCTAGGACTTGCTCGCTTCTCAAACTGGCTTATCTAAACAGTGCCCCGCACCATATGTGTTCTTGGTTATGACGTGTTCAGCGTTTCGTAGTGGCTTCAACCCGTGAGTCTCACCGAATCATCTTTCGACGGATCTCCCAGCGCTCGCATGTCGAGTGGCCCGCGTACGATTCGTCGCCGTTGTACGACCGAAGCTCGCTCACCGCGCTCGAATCTGACGTTCGCATCGTCGCACAAACCTGGTTCAGACACGACGACCACACCTCAGTCGAGCAGTTCGTCTGTTCACTCCCACTAGAGTACTTCAGATTCGACGCCCACGACCGCTACACGGGCCCTGTCTGCTACGAGATGGACACCCTCTTTCGAGTGTTCGTACTGAAAGAACTCCACGGATGGGACCACGAAACATCCGTGGTCGAGTATCTCGAGTCCCACCCCGAACTTTACGAGGAACTCGGCTTGGACGCGGTGCCAGACCAGTCGACGCTGTGGCGCAGCTGGAACCAACGCTTCACCATAGACCTACGCGAGACCGTCGAGACCACTGCTCGAACGATCCTGATCAAGGCTCAGAACGCGGGCGTCGACGTTCCGCGTGAACCAGAGCGAAAGCTGCAACACCGCCTCGACGATTCAGAGGACGCGAAACCCGACGACCAGACAATCTTAGAGCAGGCAGAGAAGCTCACTGACCACGTCAGTCGTGTCGTCTTTCCCGCGTTCTCGCTGGACCGTGGTGAGGGCTGTGAGATACACGAGAACGCGTACTGGGACCTACAAACATATCTCGGCCTACGGGAGGGCTTAGCTGCCAACGAGGGCGCTCGTAGCTTCACCTACGAATCGACTAGAGGGCGAACACCACTGGGCCACGCTCATCGCGAACACGTTCGAGACCTCTCCATTGAGCAGATTCGGGAGATGTATCGACAGGCTATCCGTCGCCTGCTAGGCGAGGTGGCTGAGACGGAGGAGTTCTTCCGAGCCGGTATCGTCGCCATCGACATCACCGAAGCGGAGCCTTTCACAGGAGACCGCTCAGGTCACGAAGACGAGATCATCGGCACCAAAGAACAGACCGACGAGTACGCCTACCAGTGGGCAACCGTTCAACTAGTCGGCAATGCGGTCCCAATTGTCCTTGACGCTCGGCCAGTGCGACGTGGTGAGAGTCGTCTGGAGATCGTCGAGGACTTGCTCGATTCGGCTGAGGACCTCGTTCACGTCGACAACGTGCTGATGGACCGTGAATTCGACGGCCAGCACGTTCTGGAGATGGTCAGCCAGCGCGGGCTCACGTACGTCGTTCCGAAGCGGATGCACACCAGCGAGAGAGCCCAGGCGAAGGGACTCCTGAAGAGCGATACAGACCGGTACGTGAACGACCGCAAACTCCACTTGGGAAAGAACGAGTGGCACCAGACGACGCTCGTGTACCGGAGAAACGAGAAGTCTGAGCACACTGACCACCGGCAGTATTCAGTGTTCATGTGCAACGGTAATGTGGGATTCCTGAGTGAGTATGGCTACCGGTGGGAGATAGAGAGCGGCTATCGAAGCATCAAACGGTTCATGGCCGCGACGACCTCCAAGAACTTCGTCCTACGGTTTTTCTACTTCGCATTCGCGTGCTTGCTGTACTCGGTATGGCGGGCGGTGGATCTGCTGGTTCAGGTCGAGTTGACAGGTGAGTACGGGCACTCTCCGATTGTGACAGCGGACAATACGCTCACGCTGTTGAAGAAGGAGACTGGAATCGGTTAATCGCTCGAGATTGAGCCAGTGATAATTGGGGTGATGAGCGGCAGCACTGGCCTGATTTCTTTAAATGTGCAATTCGGGTTGGGCTACTAACTAGAACCGGTGTCTCGACCGGAACTTGAAACACGTCGGGTTCGTTGGTTCGGCTGAAATCGTGCATCCTGGCGGTCCTAAAGCCCGTGTAGTCGCAACTTCCAAACCCATCGGAAAGGTATCGCGACATGAGATTTATAACATGGCGTATCTGGTGTTCGTCGGGGGTAGGAACTCTAACTCGCGCGAATTTGGAGTAGGCATCTTGGTTTCGCTTAGAACACAAAGACAAACCAAGACTAAGTGGGTCGCCGCTGTAGGGGAAGCACGAAAGATGAATCCGCAACCTGAGGGGGCTACCCCCGGGGATAGCGTCCTCGAAGCAGCCATCCGCGCCCGCCTCAAACGCATCGATTCCGGTAGCTACCGACGAAACACCAGACACGTCCTCACAGATTTTACCGAATTCCTCCGCGACCGCGGCGTCCGGCAGCTTGAGGATATCGACGACACGGACTGCCGACGATACGCCCAGCACCTCGCTGACCGAGTCGACCAGGGCAAGATCGTGGCCAGTACCGCGAACACCTACTACGACATGGTCCGCGCGTCGCTCGCGTGGTGGGTTCGCGACGGCCGCATCCCCGAGAACCCGGCCGACAACCTCCGCGCTACCGAGGACCTCCCCGAGGATACGGGCGACAGCGACCGACAATATTGGCGACCCGCAGAACGCGACCGACTGCTCTCGTACATGGACGAGGTCGCAGACGAAGCGAACGACGCCGACGACCGTATGAAGCAGTACGAGGCCCACCGCGACCGTGCTCTTGTCTATATGCTCGCGTACTCGGGGGCGCGTGGCGCCGAACTCGTTCGGAAGAGCGACGACGAGCAACGCAACGGCATCACCTGGGACGACGTAGACCTTGAGTCCGGGGTCGTAGAGGTCTTCGGGAAAAGCCGCGAGTACGAGGAGGTTTCTATCCTTGAGCCCGCACTAATGCGTCTGGAGCGCTACCAACAGCTGCTATCGCCACCGGAGTCTTGGCCGGTGTTCCCGTCCTTTCACTCTCCGAATCTCTACTCGTATGTGCGAGACGCGGCTGACGGAAGTGTCGAGGACGCACTGGAGGCGGACGGGCCGATGACGGTCATGCGGGACCGCGGTATCGACCCGAGAGCTATCTCCGTGCAGGCCACTCGCGATCTGATGCGACGCCACTGTAACGACGCGGACGTCGATGTCGACGGCGAGTACCTCAAGCCTCACGGTGGCCGGCGTGGACTCGGGCACGAACTCTATGGAGAGCAGGCGGAGCTCGCCCAGGAGATGCTCCGGCACAAGGACATTGGGACGACTCACGAGAGTTACCGTGAGGTTCGGGCGGCAGACCGGAAACAGCAGGCCGAAAACGTTCTGTTCGGCGACGAAAAGTAGTTGATGCTCAGAATTCCGGAACGACGGCGCCGTACCTCGACAGGTCCGTTTCTTGAGTCTCTGCCAGTGCCTCTCTGATATCTTCACGACGCCAACCGAACGGGGAAAGGAAGCTTTCCACGGCCCGCACGATTAGGGTCTCGTAGTACTCAGGGTCGAGCTTTCTGCCGCTGGGGAGTTTGCGGAGCTGTCCCTCGGAGGTGTAGACGTGGAGGAGGAGGCCGCCGTCCGGTCGTTCCTCGATTTTCGCGATCTCTCTACGCCGCCGGCGAACTTGACGTGATCGCCGACTTCAAATTCAGTCATCCTGCACTGCCGACTCGACGATCTCGATTTCGTCGTCGGTCAGACCGTAGAGCTCGTAGACGATTTCGTCAATGAGATAATCAGTTTTCTCAATTTTTTTGTCGAGCTCATCCGCTTGCTCTTTCACATCGATGTACTGTTCTATCCCACCGCGGACATTATCAATATCAGGAAGTACCAGATTTTTTAGTCGGTCCAGTGGGGTGTTTGTCTTTGTTGCGTCCTGACGGAATCCTGCAAACCCGCCTGCCTTCTCAACAGCGACTGGGACAAACTCGCGGACTAACGTCTCCTCGGACTCGGAAAGCCCCACAAATGCCATCGCCTCGTAGCTCTCAAACTCCGATTTGACGAGTCGATCCCAGCGGTCCGTATCCCTCGGGTCATCATCGTCGACCTTGTAGCTGATATCGACGGCCATCACTAACCTCCCACTGTCGTCTTCGAAAGTAACGTCCTCGACCCGAAGTCCATTGAACTCCTCACTGGTCTTGGATAGGGGTGTGTCCGCCACACCACTGATCGGCATTTGTAGGTCGTTGAGTGTATCGCTTGCTATCGAATCCGGGAGTTCGTCACTCGGGATGCCGAGATAGTCGAGAAGGGCGATGTTGTATCCATCTCGATCGGAATGATACTCAAGCATTTCGTGTCCGAGGAGCGCCAGTAGCTGGCACTGAACTCCTTGTTTCGCAGTTCGGCAGGCTGATATTAGTGACTCTTCGGAGTTTCCTGCTACCCACTCTCTATATCGATTGAACAAATCCTCCGCGAGTTTCTCACGGGCTGCTGCGTCAAGATCAGGCTCGGGATCCGCAATTGGTAGACGCTCTACGTGTACCGTTCGCAGTTCTAGTCGGCCGCCCGCATCCTCGTCACCGAGCACCGATACGTACAATTTCGCTATTTCGAAGAGGAGAGTTGAGTTCAATAGTGTGAGGAGATATGTATCGTCGGTTTGGGTGACAAAACACTTATTATTTGGATAGTACCCCTCAAAATCGATAGTAAATCGAGGACTCATCGAGATTTCCGGATAGATCAGTTTCGGGCTATCGAAGACATCGTAATAGTCACACGGACGAAGTTCCCACCAGAACTCACCCTGGTCATACCTCTCACGGGCTTCGGTCTCAAACTCACTCAAGTGGTCCGCGATTGCTTCGTACTCGGAGGCGAACCAGGTCCAAGCTGACTCTTCGTCGGCCAAGTTACTCTGTTCTCGTGTCCACCCCGATGGGATTTTAATCAGATATCGATCGTCGTACTCTAACCGGTACCTTCTAACATCATCTCCAACGGTGAGAGGCTCTATCAGATTGTCACTATGCGGATCACGTTCGACGAGTGACTGCTTTCGGTTGTCGTCGATCACAAATGCCTTGTTGAGGCCCGTTTTTATACCCCATTTAATCTCACCGTCGAGGTAGTTACTCAGTCGTTTTCCATTCGATTCCATTTTTGTCTGGATGTCGAGCTTCGCCTTTCGCGCGAGCGACCAACCACTGTCAGATAAGCCTTGATCACTTGTGAAATAATGATCCTCCGCGACGACATCCGAGATATGCTCAAACTGAAGGGATTTCACCTTCGTGACTTTCGTCTGCTGCTCCGCGCTGTTTTCGTTCCGGAGAAGAAGGATTGCCGGGAATGTTGATGCATCTTCGAACACTGGGAGTTCCCCGAAGTCAACGACCTCGTTTATAGCGGAGTTGCGTCTTAGATACGATCGGATTTCTGTTCCGTAATCTGCCCGCATGAACTTGTTCGAGGTGATATATCCGAACCGGCCGTCCTCACCGAGAATATCTAGCCCGCGTTCAATAAAGTACACATACAGATCCGCAGCGCTCACGTAGGTATCATAGTTAATTTTGAGGAATGGCTTGATCTCCGTGATTTGCTCCTGTCTCACATACGGTGGATTCCCAATTACAGCATCGAATCCACCATCCTCTATCCGAACCCCGTCTTGCTCGTAGAACGCAATTGGAAACTCAAGCTCCCAGTGGAAGAACCGTTCGTCAGCTGCTATTTGCTGCGCTGAACGATACCAGTCTTGTTCCTCAATCATGGTCCAAGAATTGTTCCGAAGCGCCTCTGCCATCCGTTCATGGGCATCTTCGGGTATATCAAGTCCGAACTGCTCGGCGGTGTGAACATTTGCCATCCCGATGAGGTGCTGATATAGCGGGTCCTCGCGCACCTCCTCGTAGACCGCCTCCATCTCCTTGATGTCATCAAGTGTTTCGTTGTCGATAGCGAGTAATTCCTCAAACTGATCGGTGACGTACTCCAAGGCCTGCTGTCGCGTCCGATCAAACGACTGCTGTAAGGTAAGTTGCCCTTCCTCGATGTCAGTGTTGGACTCTCCATTGTCCAGCACTGTTTCGATGTCACTCCCGACCAGCGAGTTCCCCGTCTTCAGGTGGTGGTCCAAGAATGCGAGCGGCTGTTCGGCAGCAAGCGTTCGAAGCCAGAGAGACACTTTTGCAAGTTCGACAGCAAGCGGGTTCAGGTCAACCCCGTAGATACAGCGCTGAGCCACCTGCCGACGAGCCCAGTTGATGTCGTGTTCCTCGTCGACAGTCTCGATACCTTCCTGGGCGGCCTGCCGCTCTTGTGCGTCGATAATCTCACGGGCGAGGTAGTCGATCGCGCTCGTCAAGAAGTGACCGCTGCCCATCGCCGGATCGAGAATCTTGAGATCGAAAATTCGCTCTGCGAATTCCGCTGCGAAGCCACGTTCACCGCGGGCACTCTGTGCCATAAGGTCGTTCCGGATGTCAGTGACGAGTGGCTCCAACGTCTCCTCGACGATGTACTCGACGACGTACTCCGGCGTGTAGTACGATCCCGTGGCTTTCCGTTCGCCGGATCCAGTCGTGAGATGGACTTCTCCCTCCTCAACGATCACTACGTCACCCTCGTCGGCGGAGACGTACTCACCGTCTTCCAGCGCGAGCGGTTCGTCGGCGACGTCAAGCTGATACTCGAGGAGCCCCTCGTAGATGCTCCCAAGGTGGCGAACGTCCAGTGACGAGTAATCGACGAAGATCTTCCCGCCGCCGTTGCCGTTCTGACTCCGTGTGAGGAGTTCGATAACCTCGGCAAGATAGGCGTCCCCGACCTGGTGGTTCGCGAGGAATCGGGCTTCGACGCTGTCGGCTTCGTCCGGGTCGGTCCGGAACAGCCCCCCGTTGTATGCCGGGATGTAGAGGTCCTCCTTCGGGATGCCCCGTGACTTGCTCCCCTGGTCGATGAGCTTGAACAGCTCGTCCAGCCGGTCCCAGAGGTTGTCCTGCCAGTCGCGATACTTTGGTTTCGCGCTGTCCAGTCCCTCAGCGATATCCTGCTTGAGAGAGTTCAGACTGTACGATTCCTCATAGATCTCGTTAGTCGTATCGAGGAGGTCACGGCCCTCACTCTCGGCGTACAGGACGAAGATGAGCCGATACAGGTAGATGAGGGAGCTGTCGTGGACGAGGTCCAAGTCCTCCTTGCTGAGGTCGTTGTCCGGATACTGGAGGAACCCCTCAGAGAGAATCTTGATGGCTTCGTAGATGTTGTCCTGAAGGTCCTCTCCTAACTCCTGGGCGAAGACGTTAGATTCGTCGTAGACGTCGTCTAGGAAGCAGTCTCCGCTAGAATCTTCGAGGAACGCGCCGTGCCGGAAGAAGAGGTAGAAGTACTTGAAGTCCTCAAGGTCGCCCTTCTCGAGGACAGTCGGCAGGTCGATTTCGTAGTAGGAGTCGAGTCGGTGGCTCGTCGGACCGTAGTAGAGCCGCCACTTCTTCCCGTCAGTGAGGACTGCCCATCGTGCTGGTGTCTCCTGCAGGTATACGTGAATCTGGTAGCTCGGGTTCTCGAAGTCGCGCTTGTGTTCTCCACTGCCCCGAGTGTCGAGCGGTCGCCCCCAGCGCTTGGCGTCCGCGACGGCGACGGCGTCCTTGTAGAAGTCTCCTCCATCTTTCTTCCGACTGAATGCGTCTCGAGCGGCGTCCTCACTCGGGAAGAAGCCATAGTCTGGCCGTCGTTGTCCTCGCTGTACTGTTTCCTCAACCTCGAATGGGATACCCAGCTTCCGGAACAGCGGTCGAATGAATTTTTCTTCGAGGGATGACTCAGTACGCTCGGCGACGGTATCTTGTTCTCTCTCCCAAAAGTCAACGATTTCAGCTCGTTTCTCGCGGAGTTCGTCGTCGCTAAGCTCGTCCCACGCGTCGGTCTCGGGGAGGTGCTCATCGAGGTAGTAGTTCGAGAACAGATCGCGATTCGTCCGGTAGGTGAGTGCCGTTTGCATGAATTATCGTGGAGTGACGATGAGAAACCGATCCGCGTCCTTACTGTCGATGAGGGCGTGAGCGACGTCCTTCGTGTCAGCAACGTCGATGTCGACGTCGTCGCCAATCTCGGCCTCGAGCTCCTCGAGCTCGGAGCCAGAGATGTTGACTCGCCCGGAATTACCTGAGTTCCGGGCGATTGATTTACGGGTCATCTCGGATACTATACCTGTTTCAGCCACTCAATATAGTCTTTACTGGCTCTGTTGAAATCCTCAGAAAGTGACACATCTCATTCCGGTTCCGGTCAATATAGGCCGTACACAAATGTGAATGGCATCCAACCTATGTTACGTGACCGAAGCTGTCCTAAC
>Ga0136595_1000732_pt1 | contig 9447 bp, 12 predicted proteins | sample AntCluMetagen397_FD_104789 | JGI IMG/M metagenome (GOLD analysis project Ga0136595, IMG submission 104789) | Saline lake microbial communities from Club Lake, Antarctica - Metagenome TFF #397 | ecosystem: Environmental > Aquatic > Non-marine Saline and Alkaline > Saline | place: Antarctica: Club...
ACGAAGCACGGCAGCGTGCTTAGCCACTTCTACTTTATATTATAACAGCTAAACATCTAGGGTGATGATGTTGCAAAAATTGAACTTGCCTTTTTGACTCCAGTCACTGTTATAAATACACAGTAGTGTGACATCACACTTTGGTACTTTCTTTACCACTTTAAATTAGGAGTTACCACGTAACATGCTGCCTGGTTCCATGGAGACGATGCACGACCCAACGGAGTCTGTTTTGCTCATGGCTCTAAGTATCAGGTTAAATGCTAAGTTATGTATCTCGGTGATCATGTGTTTATGTGTGTGTCTGTGTCTGTGTGTGTGTGTGTGTGTGCGTGTGTGTGTGTATGTGTATAAGTGTGTGTGTGAGAGTGTGTGTGTGTGTGAGATTGTTGACCCCTCGAACCATGCCGCTTGTTTTAAGTGCACAGGGTTCCTGCTTTGTGCTTTAAAAAGTGCATTGTTTCTTTGTGAGAGGTCATTCACATAAGACGCCACGAGGACAGAAAGTACGGCAGTGGCCATTCTTTTCTACTTCCGCCCTTGTGTTCTTGTTTGAGATTTCTGATATAAAAAAATGACCAGGCCTTCTCTATGACACCACTGAGTCCATAACACGCTTTATCATGATGATCTGGACGTCCACTACATAGATAATTGGAAAGTTTACACTTGCAACAAAAGGGGTAGAGACGATGGCACCCCAGAACGACAGAAGCTCCTATAATTTAAGATTATGGCCACTACCCCTATTTAAAGCAGTTGGATTAGTGCCCAAAACCAGTCAAGCTGCTGCTCGCAGTGATATTGCATGTGCATCAGAATTTTGCTCTTACCATCTAGGACGTGAATCACTGGATCTGCTCCCTCGCTTTAAAGACATGTACATAGGCGACGTCTGTAATTGTACCTACCAATGGCAGTGCCTACTAAAAACTGATGGTTACAATGCAATGAGCGAGAGGCTATTCACACCAATGACACATGAGCCTGCCCAGCCTGTGTTGACACAAATGAAAATGCAAAAAAAGAACAGTATATCTCAAAAGAGTTAGTGAAAGCCTTTGGACGCAGCCTTCAAAAGTACAAAGAGCATATCACGACACCAAACCTAGTACAATTGCACCGGACATACATCTTAATGATCTTCATAAACAAGGGTAGTCAGCCAACCAAGAACGCAACTCCTACCAGCCCTATGATATCAAACTTCGAAACAAAGTCACTTTTGACATCCAGCCCACCAACCCTCAAGAAGACATTGTAGACACTGGCGCTGCGAGTACTGGATCACTGACGTTGATCTCATGATGCACCAAGGAAACGACACCGAATTGTCCTCAGGCGACCCTATACTTCCAGAAGTGTACACTGCCACAGTAGCTTGCATCTACAACATAGACGGTAAATGCAAAGGCCTGCTCACCGCTGAGCGCCTTAATATTCTATAAAGAGCTTTTGAAAAGGCAAAATACAGCAACTTAATGATAACATTTACCCGCCCCTAATGAGTGAGTCTTGCATCGGAGCTCGTGGGTCTCATCACACGCAAAGACACTGCTATCTCCAGACATGCAAGCCAAAAAATAAAATATCGTATACACGAATGCTGCCCCCCCACATTATCACCGCCCTACAAAAATGGGCCCTAGTCATTGAAGAAAAATGGCACTCCCCTTTGACCATGACCCCACGCTCCCCCAATACTGGAGTTAACACCCAAGAGATAAGGCCTTCGGGGCAAACCGCAACGCCTTCTCCTCCAATTTCACTGGTTACTCTATTCGCCATCCCAATAACCATGAAAACACCATGTATTCAGCAACAAGGCATGCGATTTACTCTGCTGCCCTTAGCACAGAGGTGACGGCTACCTTCATGTTCCTTCCCTCCTGAAATAAAAGGACAGCCACCTGCCCTGCACATCGCTCCACTGCAGATTCCCGCACATATGCAAATTCTTGGGCTCCATATTATCAGACCAGATCCAAAATGCAGGAGAACCCTTCTGGAACAATATACAGACCCCTATCCCTCTGCACTTTGCATGAAAAGACTCCTGGCCTTAATAAAGTAAGGATACTACCCAGCACCACCTTCATCAAACCCCACAAGGCCCCCAAGATAAAAATATTACCCTGGACCCACCTCAGAGCTCTGGCAAAGCAACCCAACACAGCTCCAGCCCAAACTTGATCCGTAAAGTTCAAGGTTGGCGGGACTGGAACTACACAATGGCAGTCTTAAAAAACACGAAGAAGGGCAAGACACAGGATCAGTTGTATACTACCCATGCTTAAACGTATCCCATTACGTGATCCCAAGAAGTGCAGGTATAACTAATACCATCTCACGTGCAGAGCTACTAGCAGCTATAGCAGCCAGTCATTCACGGCTACTCCCATATAGCCACAGATAGCCTAACCTCAATGCACCAAATTAAAAAGCAACTCCCACACCCAAACCTCCACCGCCACCACATCCAGGGAGATGTCCTCCAATCCATTGCCAAAGCAATCCACCGACAGATTCAACTTCTCCAGATAGCACCGACCCAAAGACCTCAGCATTCTTCAACGTGACATTCACCTCATTGAGGTCAAGTACTTTGAGGACATGAAGACTCGACTGCAGAACCAGCTGAGCGCCGTGCAGGAGCAGCGTAAAGGCCTCTGCTCCAGCCTGTAAGGAACCTCCGTTACTCTCCACACTATCCTTTTGGGAGTGGGTGGCACCATCTTCAACAATCACATGCTGGAGCTTTTAAGGAGCTGGGTCTTGATTCTCAAAGAGTTAAGCAACTTGCCTCTGAGCTTCATGTTCAATCTGTTAACCGAACTTGTCCATACCAGACACATTCTTTTCAGCACTAATATCAACTCTCATCAGAAGACGGTTTCAGGCCAAGCCTGCAACCCTCCTGATCCCCGTTGATCTTATTTTTTTCTTTTGGTGGAGGAGCTTTACGGTACCAGGTACCAAAGTAGCTCCTTTTCCTTAATTAATGTGGAGAGTGGTTTTTCACTGTCTGTTTCGTTTCTCTTAAATTAATGCTGTGGAAATGTTGACTAGGTATATGAAACGTGCTCAACAATAGTTTGCTCGCCAGTATTATGGCGATTAACACAAATAAATAATACGGAGGCACTGGCGTTTCAATATTTGCTCTTTGACTTGCAAACTTGCGCTGGTCAGGCTTGACTACTACCACTTGTGTTCACTCCTGCAGGTAAAAGAGGTCAGACAGGGACATTATTAACGAAGAGTTTACACACATCAATTTGATGACTGAAGGGATTCAGAAGGGACTGTCATGCTATATCAGTGGCATGGACGAATCGTGTGTTTTCCCTTGGGATTTATAATTTGAGCAGCGGTTTACGGATTTGTTGTTGTTTGGATGGTCCTCTTGTAACCATTCGCTCTTTCTCTAACAGACACACCCAGCAGCAGCATCCCATCATATGATGCATACTTGCAATCCATGCTTAAGCTGGTACCATGATTCGTCGTGATAGATAATTTTCCTTAATTAATACGGGGAATGGTTTTTCACTGCCTGCGTTGTTTTTCTCTTCTAACAAGAAGGGTCACCTGTGAGGCGAAATCAGCCGTGCTCAATTAACCTTTGAAACAGCACCTCTAATGAACAGCACACATATAAAATATAAAGAATCAAATAGCCGGGTCCTTTAAGGAGACAACGCACTTATGATCAACGCGGCGCACTGACATGCTTGCATATGTGAGGGGACAAGGCGCACAAATGCAGTAGGTGTTGTCAAGTTCAACAAAGCACATCTCATTTGCTCAACCTCAATTCCTCGTAGAAAGTTGTAGAAAATAATACAGTTGCGCATTGCGCAATGGTAAGGAGGCTAATCATTGTATGACATTTCAACAACTCACCCGCTCATTTTCGCACACTTTGGGTGGAGGATGCGGAAATTTCGGAGGAGGAGGGGCTGCCTTGTCACCAGACAGGTTGTCCTGATGTTCCTCCTGGAAGACGCAAAGGGCAAAGATGCTCTTGGTTGGCAATAATACGAAGAATCTGCGTGAACACCAATTTGATTGCTTCCTTCTCGCAATTTGCCGCAAAAAGCTTTGCAGGCACCAAGATATATTATGTTCATACCGTTGGCTCTCTTATTCCACCGCATTCCGAGAAGCTTTCTAGATTGGCATCGTCGCACTTGGCCTTGCAAATGTTTGAGTACTGCTTGCCATTTTTGTCACTGCAAAGTTAGGAGGGTGGAGCAGTTCAAGTATTAAGCGCGATAATTCTCGGCTGCGATTGAGTTGCTAGGCAGGGAAGGTGTGGGGTCAGCAGAGAGGACATAGAAGCAACGTGAAAATCGTTGAAGAGTGGATAGTTCGCTCATCATTGCAATGATCTGAGAAGGCATCTTGCACAAGAATCCGGCTGCGCTACTCACCACACTGGCTTCCAAACTGCTGTGCAAAAGCAGTCGTCTGCTGCGTCTGTTTTTTGGAGGGACACCTGGACGAATAGAAGCACTACTACAGCTGTGTTTCTGCCCATTATAGTGGATGTTGGAAGGTTTTTTATTCATTACTAAAAAAATTGGACATTCCTAGAAAAGGTGCATTTTCCCGAGAAAAACTGAATTTTCAATTTGCAGACCGGTCATTATGCATTTTGATTTGACAAAATGTGATCAACGGCCTCTCAGACCTTGATGGCTTTGCCAGGGCAAGTAAAAAAAACAAAGAACCTTCCAAAAACTGAGCATTAAAACCAGCAAATTTTATACGAGTTATTAAATGACGCGTTTTACCAAAGGATCGAGAATGTTGTCGAAACCGCAAAAAATGTTGTAAAAAATGCATGGAAATCATCAAAAACATTATTTTGAGGATGAAAGAGAAGATGGTTTCATGACATTCACGACACGTGAGTGCACGCATGCGCACGCACGCACGCACGTGCATACACAAACGCAAGCTTTTGGTTGCAAGGCTGCAGCCATTATATGATAGATACCGTCTAGCTTCTGACAGGTGGGGCAGATCATCGGTGAGCCTTCTGTTGTATGGTTGCACTGAGCGGCACGCTTTTGTTTGTATGTCCAATCTGTGTAGTAAAACATGACATTTTTCTTTTTTCCAGGGGTACACTTGCATTTTTCCAAATGAGTTACTTATGTCTTGCCCGACAATGCCTTCCTTGATCAGTTCTTGGTAATTTGTGTAGCAATTTGTGGACTGATGGTTTGAAACCTATTTTGATATAGGATCTAGTTTGTGTTAGACGTGCATGTGTGCTGTTACAGCATCGAGGTCTGGAAAAATGGAGAGCCATTCTACTGGAGGCCCTTGTTGGCAAGAGTATCTGGTAGGCAAGCTGGGGGAGGGTTTTCCACCCTTGCTGGCCAGAATATGGATGAATGGGGAAAGGCATCGGTGTTAATGTGGATATCATCATGGCCACTTTGATGTTCCGCAGAGCACTTTGCTATGGCATCAGCGCATTCATCCCCTAAGATGTCAGCAAGAGATTTAACCTTATAGAGATGGATGGTGTCTTTAGATATCTGGATGTGGTGGACGATGGTTTCTAGGACTTTGGCATGTTTATGTTTTTTCATGCGCTGTGGGTAGAGGATGCTATTTCTTATTTGCTATAGTGCACCAGCGCTGTCTGTCACAATATGGGTGTGTTTAAATATCAAAGCAAAGCAATCCCTGCTAGCTTGGCTCTGTTTATGTTTTTGTTGATGCTGTCCCTTTAGGATTTACTGTGGTGATTTTGTTGGACTGAGGGTGGTAGACTTCAACTCCAGAAGACTGAGATCCATTTTCTTTGTTTGTAATATAACTCCCATCTGTGAGGGCCCGTTCTTTCAGGTTAGGGGCCTTGAGTTCTAGCAAGTACCTTTCAAAGTTGTTGCACATGATGCAAGGGGACCTGTCTGTGTAATGTACCGCTTCTGTCGCCAATATTTGCATTAATAATTGTGCTCCTTCAGTCTTAGGGTATCCAAGTACTTTTGCCATTCTTGGCAGTACTCTTTCAGTTGGCGGTTTAGGAAAAGGTGTTGTGCTTGCGTTTTTAGATTCCAGATTGCCGCTGGTGATATGTCGTGTTTTTAAACCAAGATGGGTTGGGCAGCTTTGTTGCAGACTATTAAGATGCGTACGCCCCATATTGCTTCTGATAGGGGTGGTGTTCTGCATTGCTGGTAGAGGAGTGGCATGCAGCACACTTTTTCTTTGGGATCAGCAAACTTCCATGTTGCCAGTGCAGGTTCTGTTGGTGCTGTTTTTGCATCCAGTTTGGGAGGAGTAGGAAGGTAGCGATTGCCTCCTGGTTACTCAAGGCAGATGCGGTTGCATGATTCACTACTTTGAGCATGTGCTTGTCGTCATACATGGGGTGGCAGATGGAGAAACCAGTGAACTGTGTGGGGAACGCATCTGTTCTGGAACCAATTACTCTCTCTCCCTCTATGGTGGGCTGTATGTCCATAACTCTTTAAGCGCTGGGGTAAAGTCTAAAGGCGAGGCCATTCTTTCTTTTGTGACCAGGGAATTGTTGCAAAAGGCTGTCATGTTATGGGTGGGCAGAGCCCGATAATGTGAGCATTCAGCCTTGGTATTGTTGCCTGTCATGTAAAGTCGTGGGAGTCGATGAAGTAGTCCATTGGAGTGGATGAAGAAGCCCATTCTGTTGCAAGATCTTGGACAGGAGGATTCAGCAGGGATGAACGCCTTGATGACAAGCAGAGTTATATGTATCCTGAAAAACGCTCAGGCGCTCAGGGGTGATGGTGCCGGGGCATTTATTATCTATGCCGTACACACATGTCACCCCTGGGAGGGTCTGGAAGTTGGGCAGTTTGAATTTTGTTAGCCAGTCCTCTGCTTGTGGCGCTTGGTTAGGTATGTCATATTGCTTACTGTATGTTGCCTCTTGTACTGGAGGCGATCATGTAAGATCGACCTGTATGTTCCATAGTTCACAGTTGCCTGTGCCCTTAGAGGTCAATTGCTTGGAGTTGAAAATGTCTTGGCAAAGCTTGCATTGTGGAAACTAATTACTAATGCTTGGGTCTGTGTCAGTGTTTAGATTTAGTTAGAGGCTTAACATGATGGGGGAAGAAGGTTACTTTTAAAAACGTGAATATTTTATGATTCTAGGCCGATGTTCTATAATAGTTTTTTACGACGAATCATTGGACCAGCTTAAGCAAGAGTTGCAAGTATGTGCCATATGATGGAATGCTGGTGGATGTGATTTTGAGAGAAAGAGCGCGTTTGTTACAAGGGGACCATCTAAACTGGCCAAAGAACCAATTACCATAAAATCGTTGCTCACATTATAAATTCCCGGGGATATCACACGATTCATCTATGTCACTGATTTGGCATGACATTGTGCATGCTGCTAGTAATTTTAGAGTGGGTATGGGTAAACAAATTAGTGTCTGTGCTCCTTTTCGTGCTCCTTTGCGTGGAAAGAGTGTGTAACCCGCCCTGGTTTGACACCTTTCAGATTTGTTTAAGGAACGCGACAACACACTTTTAATTGTTGTAATTGGGGAGCTTAGCCAATGATACAATGGTTACAATGGGGAGTGACCTTCAATTAAGTTGTTTGGCTGATTGGCTGTTGACTGATCTCGGCCACCACAAATAAATTTATAAGCCCAGAAAAAAAGATAAAAGATTTAGTGTCCTACAGATAGGAAAAAAATCAAATTGATTGTTGACCTGTTGCGGGAAACAGGGTCAAGCTGTTGAGAAGTCCTCAAAAAAAGCTGTATACAAAAAGAAGAAACATTCCTCAGTTCACTGACCTGATGGTCTTGGCATAATAAAAGAGCGTGCACCTCGTTTTGGACATATCATCTACACCAGGGCACAGGTCACATATGTGAGAACCACCTTTAAGCCACGCTGCTGCCTCTCCTTTCGTGACCAAGCCAGAGATACATACTTCCACAAATCATGATCACTGAAGACAGTATTCCTGTTTTGTAGGTTGTATGGGCTATTGGTTGTCAACAAATTGCCACCCTTTCTTTGCCTGACCATGGGAAAGAAATGGATCAACAGCACTTATGGCAAGGAGGAGCTTGCTGGTGTCTATGGTCACATCTCCTCCCCTTTTGGCATGGCAAGCAAGACAAGTGGTGCCGTTGTTTCTCAACAGAGCTGAAGGATGTCGATTTGCAACCCCTTTATGGTGATTTTCCGTTGTGTTGGCAAATCCTGACGAGCTGATTATCACAAATCCATGCTGACTAGGCAACACTTTCGACCAAGCAAATATTGCTGCTCCGTGAACGGCAACAATTGTTGTTGAATCCATTGCAGTTGAAGCTTGATCATCAAAGCTCATGTCTTCCATGCTTGCAACTTTAGCTGCACATGGTAGGTTGGAGATGTGTTCCATAACCTGAACTAGGTTTTTTATTTTCCTGCTGGTGACTCGGTTGATCAATAATATGCTGCATTTACAAGGCAAATTCAAAAGTCTGTCATTCTGAAGAAGCTTTAGTCTCATTGTGTTGTACAATGATGCATTGTAGGAAGCAAACATTTGTTTGGAAAAGGACGGGATGCTTGACCAGGGCATTACATACGACGTAGAAGAAAGAAGTGCAACATCTGGCTCCTCCATTATTACCTTGATCCCTAGCCATCTCCACAACCTTATCACTAATCGATCCACCCTCGGATACCTATTTAGCAGAAGGAGTGTCACTGGTTTGTTTGCAAGACCAATGAGACCAGCGGCATAATCGAGCGAATGTACGAAGTTGTTGACTGACCACCGTAAAGGGAATACCGTCATCACGACAACATCAGAAGTACACGTAAAATGAATTTTAGTTGTAGACATGGGTCCAATGACTAAACTACGGGAGGCCGGCCACGGTCCCCACTTCTGGTTTCTAAGCAAATAATGACGAGATAGTACGCCGTGCCCCATCAGTTGTTTGTGAAACAGGATAGCGTTTGATACTTTAAAATATTGTGGTGAATTTGCTCCTTGAGAAACATTCACGACTTTGGAATTCGAAAGGCATTCCAACGACTTGATGATGCAGTTAGTGTCCGGCTGAGCGTGTGTGAGGAAAAGAAGCAAAGGGGGAGAATACTCATTAGTTGTCAATAATAAGGAAAATCTGCGTGAAAATCAGTTTAATCGCTTTCTTCTCACTACTTATCTCAAAAAAGAAGCAGGCACCAGGATACATCATGTTCATACCTTTGGTTCTCTTATTCCACCGCATTCCGAGAAGCTGTCTAGATTGGCATTGTCGCACTTGGCCTTGCAAATGTTTGAGTACTGCTTGCCATTTTTGTCACTGCAAAGTGAGGAGGGTGGAGCAGTTCAAGTATTAAGCGCGATAATTCTCGGCTGCGATTGAGTTGCTAGGCAGGGAAGGTGTGGGGTCAGCAGAGAGGACATAGAAG
>Ga0136595_1000796_pt1 | contig 8910 bp, 6 predicted proteins | sample AntCluMetagen397_FD_104789 | JGI IMG/M metagenome (GOLD analysis project Ga0136595, IMG submission 104789) | Saline lake microbial communities from Club Lake, Antarctica - Metagenome TFF #397 | ecosystem: Environmental > Aquatic > Non-marine Saline and Alkaline > Saline | place: Antarctica: Club...
ACATCGCCGACTACGCGATCGTCGACGACCTCTTCGACGTCGTCCCCGAACTCATCGACGAGTTCGAAGGCTGAGCAGGCGTCGACTCTCGTTTCGCCGATTTTTTGGTAGTCGCGAGCCCGGAAGCGACTCGAGCGGAAACGAGGAGTTGCGTTGTCTCGAGCTTACCGAGAAAGCGATAGTACCGCGAGCGAACCCGAAGGGTGAGCGAGCGGTCTTCCTCGTGAACGAAGTGAACGAGGGCTCGGAAGAACTCCGTTCTTCCGGTGTTTTTGGTCGAGATTTTTTGTGTGAGGGTGAGCGAAGCGAACCCGAACGGAAAAAGGTCGGTGGGACCGGATCGTTGCTGATCCGTTAGCTACTTTTCCACCGCATCCTAAGCCCGGGTGATGGAACTGCTGGAGCGCCGACGGGCGCTGATCGAGACGCGTCTCGTCGAGGTGGTCGAGGGGGTCGAACCCGAGACGCTCTCCGAGGAAGTTCGCCACGTCGCGCTCTCCGGGGGAAAGCGCGTCCGACCGATGGTGACACTGCTGGCCTGCGAAACCGTCGGCGGACGGGCCGAAGACGCCGTGGAGTTCGGCGTCGGGATCGAACTCGTCCACACGGCGTCGCTGGTCATCGACGACATCATCGATCGCTCCGAACTGCGACGTGGGACGACCAGCGCCTGGGCCGAGTTCGGCCACGGGCCGGCGATTATCACGAGCGACGGACTGCTGGGCGAAGCCTTCGCGCTCTTTTCCGCCGATCCGGACGCGACCCGGGTCGTCGCCGACGCCATGGTCGAACTCGGCATCGGCGAGGCGACCGAACTGTCGGCCGAACCCGCGAACGAGGACGAGTACATGACCCTCGCTCGGCGCAAGACCGGCGCGCTATTTCGAGCCGCGGCGGAACTCGGCGCGATCGCCGCCGACTCCGACCCCGTTACTGTCGACGCACTCGGCGAGTACGCCGAACGGGTCGGTGTCGCCTTCCAGATCAGGGACGACGTGTTAGACGCCGTCGCCGATCCAGAAGCGCTGGGCAAACCGACCGGCCACGACGCCGCCCTCGAGCGGCCGTCGGTCGTCCAGGTGACCAAGCTCACGCCCGAGGAGGCGAACGATCGCGCCCGCAGCGAAGTCGACCGGGCGATCGAGGCCCTGGATCGGGTCGAGGTCGCCGATCCCGACGCGCGAAAGTACCTGCTCGAGCTGGCGGAGTTCGTCGTCGAGCGCGAGCGGTGACTCGCTCAGACGCGCTCGGCGCCGCGGGTCCCGTCATCTCGATCCGCGTCGGAGAGCCGCGACTCCGCGACGGCGAAGGTGAGCGTGCTCACGATGCCGAGCAGCGTCCCCGCCGTCAGCGCTGCCGCGAGATAGGCTATTTCGACGTCGCCGAGGAAGAACGCGCTCACCGCGTGGAGAACGACCGCGATCGAGAGCACGTAAAACGGCGCGTTGAGGTATCGCCACTCGAGCGAGCCCGCGATGTACTCGTCGGTGATCTGGCCGAGGCTGGTGGTCAGCCCCGCGGCGGCGAACCAGTGGATCGAGCCGTAGACGAGCGCGGCGAGCATAACGGGGACCCCGAGGTCACCGGATGTCGATCGACGGACTGACTCGAGCGTGTCCATGCCGCTGACGCCGCCGAGAACGAACAGGGCAGCAGCAACGATGTACGCCAACAGAGTCGTCCGCCCGGCGTACAGCGAGCGGCGGGCGCGTTCGACGGTCGCGTCCAGTCGGTCACCGAGACCGAGCCCGCGCGAGATGAGATAGAGTCCGAGCAGCGCCGACGTCGTCCCCAGCACGAACCCCGGCAGGTTCAGGAAGGTTCCGATCAGCGCGAGCGGATAGATCAACAGCAGGATTCCCAGCGGAATGAGCACCGTTCCGCGCGTTTCGGGGTCGTTCAGCACTTGCTTAATCGTGTAGTACATCGACTCTAAGTTCTGCGCCTGTCGAACGACGACCCGACGAACGCCGTCAATGGGAACCCGCGAGCGGATGATTGGGATAACGGACTCGTCCTGGGCCCCGTCGGTGACCACGAGTGCGGTGACGTCCTCGCCGGTCGAGAGGCTCGCGAGGACGGTGTCGACCTCGTCGCCGACCTCGCGGTTGGCGCTGACGTCGCCCTGGTCGTTACCGGTGACGACGGCGACCTCGACACTCTCGTCGCGCTCGGTGAGGTCGTCGTAGACGTGCAACCCCTGAAAGATGACGTTGACGTCCGAGTCCTCCGGGTCGGCGGTCGCGAGGGCGACGGCCGCTTCCTCGACGGGCTCGCGACCGATGACCGGCGTCGAAAAGCCGGTCTTCCGGCCGAGGTCGTCGTCGAGATCGACACAGAGGACCAGCAGCATCGGTCGAACGTTCGAGCGCGGGGTATTTCCATCTTCTGGGGCGAGAAGAACGCCGCGAGTAGCCTCGAGAAGCCGGCAGTCGGAGCCGTTCGGAAACGACCGCCACTGCCGGAGCGTCGAACCGAACGCGGCGGGACGGTGGGAGACGCCGATCACTCGGCCGGTTGCGTCTCCTGAATGATGTTGACGCCGCGGATTTCGAAGCGCGCGCCGCCATCCCGTCCGTCGCAGGCGCTGACCTGCCAGCCGTGTGCGTCCGCGATTTCGGTGACGATGCCGAGTCCGAGCCCGGTTCCGTCGTCGGTCGTCGTGCGCCCGAACTCGAAGATGTCGTCGGTGTCGGGAAGCCCCGATCCGTTGTCCTCGACGAAGAATCCGGCCGTATCGGTGTCGGAATCCAGCTTGCCCATGGTAACCGTCACGTCTTCGCCGCCGTGATCGATGGCGTTCCGGAGGAGGTTCTCGAGGAGTTCGCGGACGCGCCCCTCGTGGGCGGTGATCGTACCCTCGAGATTCGCCACCAGGGTCGCGTCGGCGGTATCGACTCCGGCCCAGGCCACCTCGGCGAGGTCGGCGAGCTCGATCCGCTCGCGGTCGGCGACCGTCCGGCCATACCGGGCGAGTGCGAGCAGATCGTCGATGAGTTCCTCCATGCGGTCGATCGCCCACCGCGTCTCGTCGACCGCGTCGCTCTCGCAGTCCGTTTCGAGCAAGTCGAGGTGGCCCTGGGCGACGTTGAGCGGATTGCGGAGGTCGTGACTGACGAGACTGGCGAACTTTTCGAGCCGGTCGTTCTGGCGCTCGAGTTCTTCCTGGTATTGGACGCGTTCGGTCACGTTTCGGAACGCGTGGACGGTGCCGGCGAATTCGCCGTCCTCGAGCGGGAGCAGTCCCATGCTGAACTCGGTAACGCCGCGGTCGCCGTTCGCGTCCACCCACTCCTCCTCATAGGTGATCTGGTCGTCGTCGTTTTCCGAGGAAAGGAGCTGGCGAACGCGTTCGAGGTGGTTCTCGAGGACCGCCTCGGGGACGAATCCCTCGTCGACCAACTCCGCGAAGTGTGTGCCCAGTATCTCCCGTTCGATGCCGAGATCAGTCGTGAACGCCTCGTTGTGCCAGCGGAGGGAGCCGTCCTCGTCGACCACAAACAGCCCGACCGGGGCGGTCTCGACGATCGCCTCGTACTGGCCGAGTTCCCGGATGCGTTCCTTGCGCTCCGTGACATCTCGAAGGACGCCGACGGAGCCAGCGTACTCATCCGTGTCGGTTGTGATGACCGTGACGTGCGCTTCGCTGATTCGAGTCTCCCCGTCAGCTCCTCGAATCGTTACTTCGAACGCGTCTCGGCTGCCGTTGTGTTGCTCGTAGAGACGTTCGATCGTCGTCGTCGCAGTCTCGTATGCGGATTCGTCGATGAACTCGCCGACCCCTCGACCTTCGATCTGCTCCCGGCCGTAGCCGGTGTACTCGAGGAGCGCATCGTTGACGACGGCACAGCGTCCCTGCTCGTCGAGGACGTACATCGGATCGGCGACCCGATCGACGAACGACCGGTATCGGTCGAGTTCGCTCCGGGTGTCGAGGTCGGGTTCGTCAGCCGTGTCCCGTCGAGGCCCGTTCTCGTCGCTATCGGTTCGATCGGCGGTCGAACGGCCGGGATCGGAGCCACGTTCCGTCGCGGATCCGTCCCGATCGACCGCGAGCTCGATGCGCTTCGCCAGTAGGTCGATCCCCTCGGCTCCGCTCGAGCGCACGTGGAGGTCGGTCGCGCCGGCTGCGATCGCCTCACTGGCCCCGTCACCGGATTCGTCGATGCAGACGATAAGCGGAAGCGACGGCGCGCGCTCGCGGACAGTCCGGTAAAACTCGCTGCCGTCCAGCTCGGCCGCGGCGGTCGGGTCGAGTCCAGCGACGACGCAATCCACTTCGTGGCGTTCGAGATGAGAGATCGCGTCGGCCGGCGTGGGACGGGACGTCACGTCGAACGCGTCGGATCGACGTTCGAGCGCCTCCACGGTCGATCCCTGACTGTCACCGACCCAGAGGACACGGAAAGTGTCTACCATCGATACGAGAGACATGTGGGAAGCGAATCAATTAAGTCTATAGGCCAATCCGAGCCGGCGACCGGCGACGAGGATGGCGATTCTCCGGCCGGAGAAGGGCGTCTACGTCGATTTCGTGGATCGGGCACCGTCCTCCGGGACGGTCACCCCTCGGACCTCGAAGCGGGTCCCGGTTTCGTCGCTCTCTGCGGTGACGGTCCAGCCGTGAGCCTCGGCAATCCCCTCGACGATCGCGAGGCCGAACCCGGTGCCGTCCGCCGTCGTCGTCCGTCCGAACTCGAATATCTCGTCGGCGTCCGTCTCGAGCCCCGGACCGTCGTCGGCGACGTAAAAGCCGATCTTCGAGGGGCGGCCCGCGGCCTCGTCCTCGAGTCGGCCCACGGTGACGGTCACGTCGGGACCGCCGTGTTCGATCGCGTTCCGGAAGAGGTTCTCGAACAGCGCCCGCGCACGTCCTTCGTCGGCGCTGACGACCGCGTCGACCGAACACTCGAGGGGCGCGTCTGCGGTGTCGACGACCTCCCAGGCGTCGCGGACGAGCGACGAGAGTTCGACCGGCTCCGGGTCGTCGACGGACTGCCCGTGGCGCGCGAGCGAAAGGAGATTGTCGATCAGTTCGTCCATTCGATCGAGCGCCCGGCGGATCGCTCCGACGGACGGCCCGTACCCGTCCTCGAGATCGTCAGCATCGCCGTCGGCTGCCCGACCGTCGTCGACGCTGTCGGGCAGTAGCTCGTGGAGGTGTGGCTCGAGCCGTTCGAGGTGTCCCTGTGCGACGTTCAACGGATTGCGCAGATCGTGTGAGACGACGGTCGCGAACTCCTCGAGGCGCTCGTTCTGGCGCTCGAGTTCGCGCCGGTAGTGACGCCGACGGGTGATGTCGCGGATGGCGTGGATCGTCCCGGCGAACTCCCCGTCCTCGAGCGGGAGCAACTTGGTGTGGACGTCGTGAACGAGCACCGTGTCGTCGGCCGAGTAAAACTGAATCTGATACTTCGCTCGGTCGCGGTCGCTCGTCGAGGAGAGGAGTGTCCGTACCTCCTCGGCGTACTTGGTCATCACCTGCTCGTCGTAGTAGCCGCGGTCGACGAGTTCCGAGAACGGCATTCCGAGTAGCGCCGCCTTGTCCTCGGCGAACGCGTCGGCGAACTCGTCGTTGCACCAGCCGATCGACCCGTCCGCGTCGAGGATGAAGAGGGCAGTCGGTGCGAGTTCGATAATTCGTTCGTACTGCGCGAGTTCGCGTTCGCGTTGCTTCCTCGACGTAACGTCGCGGATGACCGCCGTCGAGCCGGCAAACTCGCCGGTATCGTCGGTGATGACGGACACGTTGGCCTCGTAGATGAACTGCTCGTCGGTAGAGGTCTCGAGGGTGCATTCGAAGCAGTCCGACTCTCTACCGCTGGAACGCAGTTGGTGAACCGTCTTGACACCGCGCTCGAACGAGGCTCTGCTGATGAACGTCGAAATGTGGCCGCCCACGACGCGGTCGTGGTCGACATCGAGAAGGTCGCAAAACGCGTCGTTTGCGATAGTCACGCGCCCCGCGTCGTCGAGGACGTACATCGCATCGGAGGCCGTCTCGACGAGTACGCGGTACTGCTCGAGTTCGCGTTCGCTCTCGCGTCGTGCCCGGTCGGCACGGCGTTTCTCGACGGCATTTTCGATTCGGTTCGCCAGCACGGTGTACTGATCGCTGGTCCCCTTCTGGAGATAGTCGGTGACGCCCGCCGAGATCGCTTCGCTCGCGATCGTTTCGGACCCCTTTCCGGTAAACAGAATGAACGGCATCGTCGGATCGCGCTCTCGGACCGCCGCGAGCAACTCGAGACCGTCCATGTCGGGCATGTCGTAGTCACTGACGACGCAGTCGACATCGCGATCGGGCTCTGCGTCCGCGGTACCCTCGTCGAAGACGGCCAGCCCGTCACGACCGCTTTGCGCGGTCCTCACGTCGATGTCGTCGTTGCGACGCTCGAGAACGGTGGCGGTTAGCTCGCGGAAGTCTGCGTCGTCGTCAACACAAAGAACGTGGATCCCGCCAGTCATCAGATACCCATCATTAGGGACGATATGTATAATAGTATATGGCCGATCGCATCGGCGATACCCCACCGCACCCACGAGATGAACCAACGGGGCACAACGACGCTGGGGATTCGCACTGCTTTTGAGGCTCGGGCGGGTACGTTCCCTCGAATGATCTCGAAGGGCTGTGAGCAGTGCGCGAAAGGTGGCAAGATGGTGCTGTTCGTCTACGGTTACTGCGACCAGCGCGACTGCTTTTACTGCCCGCTCGGCGAGAACCGCAAGAACGTCACCGACGTCTACGCCAACGAGCGACTCGTCGAGAGCGACGAAGACGTCCTCACCGAAGCCCACCGGATGGACGCGCTGGGCACGTCGATCACCGGCGGCGAGCCCCAAGAAGCCCTCGACCGGACCTGTCACTACCTCGAGCTACTCAAAGACGAGTTCGGCGAGGACCACCACACGCACCTCTACACCGGCATCACCGGCGGGCGCGAGAACATGCGCCGCCTCTCGGAAGCCGGTCTCGACGAGATTCGCTTCCACCCGCCGTACGAACAGTGGGGCGACCTCCACGGCACCGAGTGGGAGGACATCCTCTATATCGCCCGCGAAGAGGGGCTGACGCCGGCCTTCGAAATCCCCGGTATCCGTGCCGAAGCGGAGTTCCTCGAACTGATCGACGAGGGAGCCGCCGAGTTCTGTAACATCAACGAGTTCGAGATGAGCGACGGCAACTACCGCCGGATGCAAGAGCAGGGCTTCGAACTCAAAGAGGATCACATGAGCGCCGTCGACGGCTCCCGCGAGGAAATCCTCGAAGCCATGGGCGACCACGAGAAGGTCTACTTCTGTACCTCCGTCTTCAAGGACGCGGCCCAGCACCGCCGCCGCCTCAAACGCATGGCCCGCAACGTCCGCCGCGAGTTCGACGACGTCACCGACGACGGGACGCTCGTCTACGGCAAGGCCTACACCGACCCCGAGCGCCTCGAGGCCCTCGGCGTCCCCGAGGAGTTCTACACCGTCAAAACGAACCACGTCGAGGTCGCCTGGTGGCTCTTAGAAGAGATGATCGAGGAGGGAGACCTCGAGGAGGGCGAAATCGTCGAGCAGTATCCGACATACGATGGGCAGGTCGTCGAGCGGACGCCGCTGGCATAAGTACCGCGAACGAGCGAAGCGAGTGAGCGGCTTTTTGGTGCAGATTTTTCGAGGAGTGGCGAGTGAGCGAAGCGAGCGAACCCGACGAAAAAAAGGTGCGCGTAGATCGTCGAGCAGTATCCGACATACGATGGGCAGGTCGTCGAGCGGACGCCGCTTGCATAGGCGCCGACAACAAGAGCAGCGTCAGCCAGACAACGCTACGGCTGATCTCAAGGTAGTCGGTCAGTGAGGCAGTCCAGGACATTCACGAGCGCATGCAGTGCAACAGCGAGCGGGTATAACGAACAGTATCACGTGCCGCGCTTTTCGATTGCCATCTCACTATCATGCGTAACGGGATCGCACGCAAATCCATCAGCGACGCGGTAGTACTCGAGGCTGTACCGAACGTCGCCTTCTATCGCACCATGGTTCTCGAGACCGGACATCGTGAGTACATCGCCGGCGGTATCGAACACCTCTTGGAGGGAGATTTCGTCGACGCGTACCGATGGTGCCTCTCCGATTGAATAGCGGCGCATCGAATATGAATCGAAGTGATCGCAGCTGATCGCCCACGTCACGGCTTCCTCCGGACGATATTCTCGAACAACTGAGTCGTACTTCTCCAGTTCACGCTCTCCGAGCGTGTGCATGATCCAGTCGTACACGTTGCGCGGGACGCCGCGCTGGAAGACATTTTTCTTCGAGTAATCGATCCCCTCGAGTTGGATGCGATTCCCTCCGACGAATACCGCCGCCTGCCGTTCATCGCCCTCGAGATAATAGACTGTGGTAAACCTCTTGTCCTCTTATTCGCAAAAATCCGTCGGCTGTGTCACTTTAATTTGCCAGAGATTTGCTCGCTCGTCGTAAGAGAGTCCTCCAACATTGATGCCTGTCCGAGGGCGCTCAGCAAACTGCTCATACAGTGGTGTCACGATAGACGGGCTTCGGTTCTTGGGACTGTATCAGTTCCACCTTCGCTGTCGGAGCGGACTGCTGTCGCTGGTCGGTGTAGCGTGCGATAAAAGAAACCGCGGAAGTTTAGGCCGGCGTGAGCCGGTAGTTCGACAGCTTAGTTCTGACGGCGAAGGGCCAGCATGGCCGCGCCGAGGAGTGCGACGAGGGCGACGCCGACACCGAAGCCGGGCGTGCCATCGTCACTGTCGTCTCCATCGGAGCCGTCGTCACCGTCGGAGCCGTCGGATCCGTCACTGCCGTCGGAGCCGTCGGATCCGTCACTACCGTCGGAGCCGTCGGAGCCGTCGGATCCGTCACTACCGTCGGAGCCGTCGGCCTCGTTAACGGTCA
>Ga0136595_1000822_pt1 | contig 8762 bp, 7 predicted proteins | sample AntCluMetagen397_FD_104789 | JGI IMG/M metagenome (GOLD analysis project Ga0136595, IMG submission 104789) | Saline lake microbial communities from Club Lake, Antarctica - Metagenome TFF #397 | ecosystem: Environmental > Aquatic > Non-marine Saline and Alkaline > Saline | place: Antarctica: Club...
CAGAACGGATCGCAGCCCATGACTGCCGTCCGAACCAACCACGTGACTCAGCCTCCCACAAGCACACCGACACCGACACCACCACAACCGAAGGCCCAGCACTCAAACTCAACACACCCATCGCCCGCCAACGAGAAGCCGACTACACCACCGGCACCCTCGAAATCACGCGGGCCGCAACCACTGAGCCAACACTCACCCTCGGACTAATCAGCAATCGAGAGTCGACGACGATCGAACTGACTCCACAGCAGGCAGTCCGGATCGCCGACACACTCCAGGAGACGGCCACCGAAATAGTGGCCGCCGAACTCCCGGAAAACACCTCACAGATCACTCCTACTGAGAACCCACCCCGACACACCGACCCCACACCGTCGACAGAGCCCACCTTGGAGGCATTCGACGATGACTAACACACCTGCCCTCACGGCCCACCTGGAGACCATCCCACCAAACTCGACGGTCGAACTCACTTGGCAGACACCCGACGGCACCACCCAAACCAACGGCCAGCTCGTCACCTATGATCCCAACTCGGCGGCCAGACGCATCGAGACCACCGAGAGCACGCTCCTGTTGGTCCCGTCCGAAGACGGACGCGAAATTTCGGTTGCCGAACTCACAGACGGCCAAACCTCTTACCGTGGTGAGCTCTGTGGACTCTCAGTCAAAGACCACGCCACAGAACTACTCGAAATCACCGAACAGGGCCTTAACGTCCCGGCCTACCTCGTCGGCTACACTGGCTTTCTGGTCGTCGAAACCGACACTGAAAGCCACGAACTCCGGATTCCCGACCCAGGCCTCGACGCCTACGACGACCGCTTGCTGGCTCCCTGCAACGATCCCACAACCACAACGGAACTCCTCGTTCGCCCGCGAGCAGGCCCACACCGACAATACGAGCTGGTCGACACTCGCCCAGACGACACAACCACCACCGACCAACCGCTGGCCGAGTATGAGGGCCTCGAAACAGCAATCCATACGGTCGCCGCACTCGACGAGGCGGTCGCCACCGACGACGACCTTGCAGACACAACACAGACGGACGCCAGACGCCGTCTCCAAACCATCCAAACGGCCCTACTCAACGCTCGAGACATCCTCTCGAATCCACCAGCAAATCCCGACTGGCAGCCGACCGCCGACGAGGCCGATCCCGTCACATCCTACGACACGACACTCGAATACCTACAACAGGACCTCGAACAGCTGGAAACACAGGCCGCCGACGAGACCGGAAGTCTGGATCGCCAACAGTGTTCCCTCAAATTCAGCAGTGCCCACAATGAGGTCGACGAACTGCGCTCGGTGTTGTGTACCTCTACCGACGTCCCACCACGTAATGACACGGACGGCCGCCAAAATGGCGATGGCCGCTGGCTCGAACATCAACTGAGCAACTCACTGCAGCGGTGGGGCTATCGAACCCAACTCCGGGAACCGATCTATGGACTGGAAGTCGATGTCGTCGCGCGCCGCGATCCCAAACACGACGACCCCACCGACTGGATCGTCGCCCAGTGCAAAGACTGGGAGAGTCGACCGATCACACCAGATATGATTTTCCGGCTGTGTATGCTTGCATTCACCGCCAAGGCAATGCCTGTGTTGTGCCATACAACTCAGCTGACAGACCGCGCCAAAGAGATCGCCAACACGTGGGAAGTGCGAGTCCTAGAACTCAACGACCTCAACCGAGGCGCACTCCCAGCGCCAACCACCTTGGCACTCAGCGACGATCTCATCTCATTCCCAACCACCTATACGGCCCGCGAAAAACGGAACCCGCTTCCCCTCTTGTTCCACGGTGAACCAGACAAACACTTCACTTATGTGCCGGGCTATGAGCCGATCGGCCTGACCCACGAGTATCGGCCAGTCGACGAGCAAGACTAGACACACAGTCGACAGCTGGCACAAACGGAGTTGATCTCGCTCCCGGTCGACGGTTCAGGAAACACGAGACTCACTGTCGTCGCTGTTCAGTGGTGAGGATTCACAGCTGACGAGGCGTGTTGACATCCTCCCCGCCCTGAAGGGCGAGGATTCCCGACCGGCGTTGGGATATTGTGGTTTACGACGTGGCCTGTTCTTGAGGTGCGAACGCACCAGTTTCCTTGTCAAACAGGAACGTCGATGGCTGTGCCAACCAGCCGTTACTCCTATCCTCTAAACGAGGATTCGGAGATACTTTCTGCCGAATGTTCTCCGCACCATTCACGTCTGCGTTAGCCACCGTCCCACACTCATCGCAGACGTACAACCCGCGTTCAACACGGTTCGACTTGCGCTTGCGACCACAGCACGAACACGACTTCGACGTATCACGCTCCGATACTTGTTCAACCGTGATGCCTTCCATCTCGGCTTTGTATTCAAGCATCGAGATGAATCGGTCGAACGCCCACGAGTGCAGGTCGAGGTTGCCGTGATTGCCCCAGTCTTTCGTCTCGCCGTTCGCCTCATCCTTACGGATGCCAGAGAGGTCGCCCACTACAATCGTCCCAACCCGCTCATCAACACACCGCTCAACGATGTGTTTGGAGAGTGTGTGGAAGTAGTGGGTACGACGGGCCGATTTCTTCTGGTTCAACCGCGTGGCTTGTACGGAATCCGAATCGTCACAGCGAGCGAGTCGCTTGCTGAAGTAGTAGTCGTCCTGCTTCAAGCAATTCAGCGGGTACAACTCACTGTGGCCGTCTTCGTAGGCAAGGGCGGCGAAGTTGTTGATACCGAGGTCAACACCCACCGTCTTCTCACCGGGCGATTCAGCCACGTCGATTTCAACCTTGCACACGAAGTGCAGTTCCCACTCGTCACCCGTCCAAACTACTCGGACTTGTTGGACGTTTTCGACGGTGGAGAGGTCAACGTCGGGACGGGTCTGGTACTCGCAGAGGATGAAGTCCGACCAGTAGTCTTTCAGATTAGACCCTTTCGAGAGTCGGACTCGCTCGTACTTGGTATCGAGTTCGAAGCCAGCGGCTTTGAACGTGACGGTGCTTCGCGGGTGTTCGTCACCGTGCTTGCGGTACTTCGGCGGGTTCGCGTTCGTATCTCCGTTGCGTCGTTTGCCGTACCACCCGTTGAACGCTTCAGCGAGTTCTTGAAGGACTCGCTGACTTGACTGAGAATGCAGGTCATCATAGCGTTCGTGCGACTTGAGGTACGATGTGAGTTCGTTGTGACCGGGGATGTGGCCGATTTCAGACCATACGCGGTCGCACACCCACCGTCCGACGTTCCAGAGTTTTGAGGCTGAGAACCCGAGCGAATCAAGATCGTCCTGCACCCGTGACTGGTTCCGTATGGAAGCAGTATAGGTGCGTGTGACAACCTTATTCGCCATACGTAACCTATGTAGACAGAATTACTTGGAGGTATGGATTCGAGCGTGGAATATCCAGTCTGCCATCGAACGTGGTTTGTGTAGGGTTATGTCGGATTCATCCCCGCCCTAAAGGACGGGGCTTTCTCCTTGAATTTCCGTAAGATTGACCTCCTCCCGCGCCTGAAGACGCCGGAATCAACTACAAAAATCTCAGCTACCAGAACAAAGCAGTTATACTTGTTCCCACAGTACGTGGGAATATGGCCAAAGTGGACTCGAAAGGACGGATCGTGCTTCCCCAGAGCGTTCGGGAACGACTCGGGATCAAGCCCGGTACCGAGGTAGAAGTTCACGAAGAAGATGGGAAGGCAGTTGTCGAACCGGAAGACAACCCCCAAGAGATCATCGACCGAATGGAAGAACTCATCGCAGAAACGTCGCCAGCAAGCAAGGCGACAACGCCACTTGAGGCTGAGATCGATCCAATCGCTCAAAAACACAGGGACGCCATTCGGAGCGGCGCGGAGCAAACCAATGCAGAGTGAGACGGATGGCCCGTATCTATTCGATGTTGGGGTAATCGCACTCGCCCACACGGATGCTCCCGTTCGTGAGACTGCTCTTGAGTATGTGCAAGCAGGTATTGCTGGCGAGATCGACGCCGTCATTCCGTATCCTGCAGTGATCGGCGCTCACAACGTACTGACGACGTACTACGGACGCTCAAACGCGGCGGCGTCTCGGCTTTTGGAGAACTTTTTGGATGCCAAACGAATCCATTGGTATGACGAAATCGCTCAGGATATCGTCCGGGACGGATTAACACAGGCGAGCGATGCCAATATCGGAGGGTGGGATGGCTACTACGCCAAGGTTGCAACAACTGAAGGCGTGAACACGGTATTGACGATTGATAATGACTTCAAGCAATTCGATGCGTTCAATACTGAGATCATTCTCTCTGGTGAGCAGTTCCGCGAACTGAATCAGTATCTCAGTAGCTGATATTTGGTGTTACTGTTCACGGTTTATCACCTGCATGACCCATCGTAGCGTCCACACTCCGAAGGTGAATGCCTGATCGGGATGGGATCAGAGGCCCAAACCCGCCGTCGACGAAGAGGCGGCCGGATGAGCTACCAGCGCGGCATTGTCGTTTGGGAGGATCAAACCCATTGAAAAAAAAAGGATGTCAACGAACGCAACAAGACCGGTCGAAGTGTGTCTTGGGCTCCTCAGTCGAAGTCCCAGACCCTCCCATCAAGCTGCCAGTAGCCTTGACGGCCACCTGAATCGTCGACGCGAGCGACCTTATTGAGGCCACCGACACCACTCAACATCCTGTCAAGTGCCACAGCACTTGGTGGCGACTCCGAAGAAGTGTTGGCGATCCAGCACTTGAGGTACGACTGCAGTGTGTCAGTCTCGATCTCACTGCTGAGTTCTGGATTATCATCACTTGCAGTGTTGCTGTCTGGATCCTCGAGATCCGTCGCACTCACAGAATGTCGATCAATGAACAATTCGACGTTGCTCTTTGACTGGTCGGCTGGCTCAAAGTAAACGAACTTCGAGTCCTCTTTGTAGTAGATGTTGACGACCGTCTCGATCAGACACTGCGATTCAAGCAGGGCCGCGAACACACGCCGTGCATCCTGATCCTGTTCGGTATACACGGCGTGGTTTGTTGCTTCATGGCCCGCGTTGCTGTCGATGACATCCAGGACAGCACGTGGAGTCCCCGTATCGCAGCCCGTAACATAGTTGACACCGTCTTTTTCGGAGATGACGACGTTCGTCTGTGGGTCGAGTGGGATGGCTGCATCTAGTTTCCCGGCTGGAGAAGCGTTGGATGTACCGTCAGCCAGTCGTTCGTTGTAATGGTCCGACTGTTCGATACTATCGGTTATATGTTTGTGTTTCATGTGTATGTCTACTGAATGGCTCGCTGAGACACTCAGCGCCTGCACTGAGATCACAGGTGTCAGTCCATCGATTAGGTTGGTGGTGTGCATATCGTGGCACTTGCCTATCGGGATGGCATAAACAAGACCACATCACTGAGTTCCGTCGACCGAATTCAGCAGAAGTTTTATTTTAGTACAATCAAAAATGACAGTCAATCGAACCAATATGGATAATAGAAAACAACTAACAAACATAGATACGCTCAAAAAACCAATCTACGACGAGGTACTCTCGGAAGAGGCTAAGTCTCTCCTCGAAGATGCTGACGACAATTTTGGATATACAAAAGAACGACTCGAATTCCGGAATGAAGTTGCCCACGAATTGCGAGTATTTGCCGTGCTCTCGCTAATGACTGTCGAGTCAGAAGTGTGTGGTCATGGGCTGAAAAACGGATTTAGTTCCAATGAGGTGATGAATCGACATGCAGCCTCTGATTGTCGCTCCGTATACAAAACGGCACTCGAATCGCTCACAGAGGTGGGGTTAGTAGTAAAAGACCAGAAAAGCAACCAGACTGATTATTATATCCATCCAGATATTGAGTTGGGGCCAGTGTTCGACATTGACACCGAAGAGGAACTCGAAAATCTCGTCGTGGCTAACAAAGAGGATGCAAAGAAACCACAATATATCGGGACGCTCCTCCCAGGTATGGGTGGGATGGTCGAAGCTGCTGGGAACAAACAGCTGGCCGAAAGTCCGGTAGCGATCGGCAAAGGTACGTTGAGCGTCGGTGTCGCGTTGTCTCTGGTTGGAGTCTTACAGTTCGCCACACCGGGTGTTGTTCCGTCGATGGATTTCTTAGAGGGTATCTGGCTGCTCTTTTCTTTCGGGATTGCGGCCACAATCGGTGGGCTACTCCAGCGTGGAGATGTGTGGATTCAGACACATAGGACTACATCTCTACAGTAAGCGTATAAAGACGCGAATTTGGCATGGAACATTTGGGTCCTACAATACGTTGGAGTGAGACACTCTAAATCAACGCCTAGAGAAACTGCACTGTCTACGTATACTGGTCTGATATCCGCAAGGCACGTTGTGGAAACAAGATGCTCCCCCCCCGAGGAACGTTAATCGGTGGATCAATTGGAAAGTATAGTTCTGTTAAAACAGTTCTTCAAGAGTCCGATTACCATCTGCGTCCGCATTCAGAATGCTTGGATCAGCGGGAGCTGCGTCTGCATAGAGCGTCTGTGTATGGGATTCAGTACATGAATCAGCAGCAGCTCTTAGATCTGCCTGATCTGTCTCGTCGAATGTTAACACTGATTGAATCGACGCTGGGAGAGTTGGTCGTGGGGCAGCTTCATGCCGCTGTACCGTCTCTGTCTTCTGTGTTGCGTCGTGGGCCGCACGCATGATGGGGAGCCCTCGAAGGTAATTGTACTCTACGATGAGTCGCAGACCAAACTCCGTAAACCCCCAAAAATTGGCGGGGAGATCCCTCACCTCAGCATTCGGCTGGTGGGTATACTGTGTGAGGATTTCGTGGTTGGCGAGGTCGGCTAACTGCTCGCTGATAGTTGAGCGACTCTTGGAGATGTAGTAGGCAAACTCGGTGACCGAAACAAGGTGGTGTGGGTGACCGAGGATTACTTGGAGGATATTGTGTCGTGTCTCTTGGGAGAGATACTGCTGGACCGTCTGTGGTGTTTCGTATGGGATCGAACCATCCACATCGAAGACAGACTCAACCGAGATATCTGTGCCACAGATATCCTGATCGGAAGAATTCGGTGGATCGCTCATGGTGGTAATGACTTCTTTTGCTACAATACTAAATGTTTCGTAGGGATCACGTCGGATATTATCTGAAAAACCGTCATGGTTGAACGGTCATTAGTCGACGGTACTCTCAGTGGAGGTCCAACGGCTCGATGGACACAACGCATCTGAAGTCCCGATTTTTGAGGGCCAACGCGCACACCACGTCCCGGGCCGAACCAGCCACGAAGGACGTGCTCTGCTCGATGCAATCCGGCGTTCTTACCAAGTCATTGTAATGGTTCGCTGTGATTGCTTGGTAAGAACTCAATCGTCCTGTGATTATATATCTGAATCTGTGCGGGCGGTTTCAAAACCGATTGGACTGATCTTCACTGACAATCCACGAATCCAAGAGACACATCCTATGTTACCACTATGTACTACCGGTCGCAACTACTGTTCCATTGAGTACGTCCGTCTCAGTCACCTCAACACTCGCTGACCCGACGCTGTACTCTCCAGCATACGGAACGACCACCTCAACTCGCCCAGTGTCTCCAACAGTCACCTCACGTTCGTAGCTAAACGAGGTATCATCAATAGACACCTCTGTGCTCACATTGACTGTCTCACCTGGCTCTCCGGGTGCAGTAATCGTTGCCCCCGGAACGACGACAAATGCAGCCGCAGACCGATCCTCGTCGACAGACAACAGCTGATAGTGCGACAGTGCCTCTGTACCGTTTCCACCAGCACCGAGGTTTGCAAGTAACTGACTCTGCGTACTTTCGGCTGGCACATCTGAGTCAACCTCTGTCATAACAACATAGCCAACGCGGCCGTCGAACTGGCTGTACCACTCATCAGGATCTGAACCCGACTGAAAGTTCTGGAAATTGTTTTGGGCGTAGCCATAGCTTCGTGACTCACCGTTCACGAAGTGATTGTACATTCTATTGTCGCCCCACTCGCTCAGGACGAAGTTAGCGGGATACTCTCGGTCAAACTCCGTGGCGTGGTTGTCAATCGACTCTAGCGCGCTCGCCTGTGGGGCACTGTAGTCCGTCTGTGCGGCAAACCCTGGAACGAAAATCAGGCTGATCCCGAATAGTAACACCCCAAGCCCCACGACATAGACGGTTTTGTGACGGTCGGGCAACGACAGCGATGGAATGGAGCTACTCTCATCCGAGGCCGTCGGCGACGTCTCTTCGTTGAGCGGCGCTGGCCGCCGTGCCAGGTCGACGGCCGACAGGACATACACCACGCCCAGTCCACCGAGGATCGAAAAGGGAATCGCCAACTGACCAGCGAACCGGACCTGAATTGCGGCAATCACCAGCAGGAATCCACTGTACGTCCCGAGCAGCAACCAGCCAGGTTCGTACCGTCGAGTGACCACTAGTCCAACCCACCCTAACATAACCAGTGCAAGGTAAAAACCGACACCAAACTGATACAGCGGGCCGAGTATCACTGCGTACTCCGTCGCAAACAACGACACAGTCTCTGTTGCACCCTCTCGGAAAAACAGATCGTCGGCCCGACGGAGGGCCCTCGTCCAGTCTTCAGGACGGAGCCATCGGAACACGAACAGGCCACCCACCGCCACGAGACCCTCACTGACAAGCAGCCCGCGATAATCCAACTCTAATCGACGCCACAGTTCCCCAAGTGTAGCCACAACAACCCCTCCACCGAACACCAACACCGGAGTCGTCGACACGAACCCCGAGTGCCA
>Ga0136595_1000850_pt1 | contig 8547 bp, 6 predicted proteins | sample AntCluMetagen397_FD_104789 | JGI IMG/M metagenome (GOLD analysis project Ga0136595, IMG submission 104789) | Saline lake microbial communities from Club Lake, Antarctica - Metagenome TFF #397 | ecosystem: Environmental > Aquatic > Non-marine Saline and Alkaline > Saline | place: Antarctica: Club...
AGTGAAATGACACACGTTGTCATTATGGAAAAGGAGTGAACATTATCTGTGTACTTGGTGAAAGAAGCATTCCATCCGGACTGTCAATAGAGGTCATTGGACTTTTCACGTAGGTTCCGTTTTTGTCACTTTTAAAAGCCTGAGATACATCTATTCCTCCTGTACCTACTTTTATTTTTTCTACTTCTACTTGATCTGCTTTTAAAATATCATATGGTTGTCTAGATACAATTTTTTCAGCACTTAATGTCCCATCTACGTCTAATGTACGTACATTAACCTCTGAATTCTGATTAATTGTCAATGCACTTTTACCTCCCCCGTTAAAAGGTCCGATTAAGATTTTTTGATCAGAATTTACATAGAATGCACTGTCATGTCTTTTTATATTTGAAAAAACATATCCATTCTCTAAAACATTTTGAATGAGGGTTGTTTCTTTGGACGGATTCATTTCTCTGTGATTTGAAAATGTGGTGGTTTACAATTTCACTGGCAATAAGTTTTTTTGTCTTGTTTCTCTTACAACTCTTGTTTATACACAAGAAGTACCTGTCTCTTAAAGGAAATCTAAAGACACTGAATAGCAAAAAAGAAAATGAAAGTACCCCTGCTAAATTTGATATTTATGGAGTAAATCTGGATTTAAATTACCGACCTCCCAATAGCTTGGTTGATTCATTGAAAAATGTCTTGGATGAATATGAAACTACTCTTCCATATACTTGTGACTTTAAAACTACGCCCGAGAGAGTAAAATTTAATAAAGTCGCAATCGTGGCTATGCATCCAAGTCCAGGAGCTCATCATTTAAAACAAGATATTATTGATCAAAATGTAAAATACATTATCATTAACAATGTGGGTTTTATGGCCCTTCATCATCCTGGGATAGAATCATTGTTTGACAATATGTCCCAGCATATTTTTGTCACATTGGTGGCTTTACCTAATCATGTTGCACTGACAGATGTAAACAGATGTAGCTTTCAAATGTTACCACTTTTTGGATCTTTTAAGAAGATGATGGGTACAGGATTCCTTATTGATCTTTCAAGAGAAGTGTTTAGTGAAACTACTTTTGGTTTATCGAATATAATGATCCATCTGTTTGCATACGGGTTGAATTTATAGACTTCAATAAAAGAACAGGATCATAAGCATGCGTATCATTGGTCTTTCTCCCACAAATAGAGGAGATGTAAAAAAGAATGATCTTCTTATATGGAACGAAGGACAAGTTGTATTAGGATCAGGAAATGACTCTGTTATAAGATGTGGACCTTTAAACTGTTTCATAGACAAGAACTTGGTGATTAAAGGTTCTCTTTTAAATTCTGATCTCACACCTTGGCGTGGACCTCCTATTCCCAACAAATCAATTACTTCTAACTTGGTATCCATATTAAATACTGAAAACTTGGAGGTAGGGTGTGTAACTAATAAAATATTAGCAGATGGCAGTGTAATTCCTTCTAAGATTCCTAATGGCAGTATTGATCGTATCAAACTTGTTAAAGGTTTGATAGATAATTCTTTGTTGGCAAAAGACTCTGTCAAAGGAGACAATATAGTTGCTAACTCCATAAACACTTTTCATTTGTTAAATGACAGCATTACATCAAAAAAGATTAAATCAGGATCAATTGAAACATCTCATTTGTCCGAAGGAAGTGTGGGAAGATTTGCACTAGCTCCATCATCTGTACTTAATGAAAATATTGCAAACGAATCCATCACATGGAATAAATTAGTACCAAGATCTTTAAAAACCACTAATTTATCCTTTAAATGCATTACTTCTAATGAAGTTGCAAATGAAACACTTACCTCCAGCAATTTACTACCAGGAACTTTAGTAACCTCAAATTATGCATTGGGTAGTGTGACAGAACAAGTCTTGGGAGACAAATGTGTTTCTTATGACAAATTGGCATGGAATGCTGTAAGATCATCCAATATCTTTGATAATGCTATTTTAAATCGTCACATTTCACCAGGGTCAATAGGAAGTAATGCACTTGCCCCTGGTAGTGTAAATGCTGTAAACATCAAAGAAAGATCCATTGGCTCTTCAAACTTGGCTTTAGAGGGTGTAACAACAACAAATATTGCACAAGGTGCAGTTACCGTCAACAAAATATCTCCAAAATCCATCAATGCTTCTAGAATTGCAAATGGAAGTATAGATTCTTCTCTTTTAACCGACAGGTGCGTGACAGCCAATAAAATTGCTAAAGGAGTGATTGATGGGATTCATTTGGCTGCTGATTCTGTAGATGCTGTACATATTAATAATTACAGTATTCGAGGATTTCATGTACATCCACATTCTATGGATGGCTTTAATGTTTTGTCGGAACGCTCAGTCACCAGCAATTTACTCAAAGATTCATCTGTTACGTCAACTAAGATTGCAAACAGAGGAGTCAAGGCTATTAATTTAGATTTATTATCGGTCAATCATGACCATCTAACACCTGAATGTGTATATGGAAATGTATTACGTGATCTGTCTATTACTAACAACAAACTAGCTTATAACAGTATAAATAGCTGCAACTTGACATCAAACAGTGTATTAAATCATCACATTGTAGCCATAGATGCCAATGTCAAACTCCTTCCCTCTAGTGTCACCAATAGATGTATGTCATCTAATGCCATAGATCATGACAACCTCAGAATCAAATGTGTAGATGCAATAAACTTGCGTAATTTTTCAGTACGAGAAAGTCACATACACCCTCATTCTGTAACAGAACAGGGATTGGCAGATCAATGTGTTACAAACGAAAAATTGGGATATTTCTCTGTGAGTGCGGACAAATTAGCCCCTGCATCTATTAATAATATTGCGTTAACTTCCAAATGTGTGGATACTGTGAACATGAGAGAGGGTTGTGTAGTCAATTATTTGTTACAAAAAGGATCTGTTTCCACTTCTAAAATAGAACCTGAATGTATTGATGATACATTGATCAGTAAAGCTGGTCTTACCAGATTTGCTCTTTCATCTGTAGGTACAATTCATTTACAAAATAACAGTGTTACTTCCAATATTCTTGCTCCAAACAGTGTCAACACAGATGTATTGGCACAACGTTCTGTATCTTCTTCAAATCTACGTCTCTACAATGTTCTAGAAGATAATATAGCCAATGGAGCTGTTTCCACACGTATATTAAGTGACAAAAGTGTAACTCATTCAAAGATTGCCCAAGGGACCATAGACACTTCTTTAATTAAGCCAAAAGGATTATTAGGAGACGCATGTCTTACTCCAGCTAGTTTGTTTGCAGGAGAAGTGCTTGCTCCTAAGAGTATTGATAGAAACACCATATTTGCTACAAATGCATTAGATGCTTCACTAATTTTGAAACACAATTCAGTTAATCCATCTGCTCTTATACCACCAGCATCCATATCAACTGATCGCATAATGACATCTGCTATCACCACTCCTTTACTAAATAATGCTTCCATAACAACTGATAAACTTACTCCAGGTTGTGTGGTTTCAGGCGCTTTGAGAGATGGATCCGTGATTTCTTCCAAGATTCCTGATCAAGAAGTGGATGCATCAAAGAAACTGAAAGATGGAAGCATTAATGCATTAAAATTAGGAGAAGGATCAGTGACCTCTTATTCATTGTCTAATAACTCAGTGCAACTCCGTCATATGGGAGATATGGATGCCTCGTTTCTGAAGCCAAAGAGTGTGACAAACGAGAAGATGGCTGATCGTTTGTTGGAAAAACGTATGTTTCCTGTGAACTTGATTGATACATCATTGATTGCCAACAACAGTATCACTACTGTTAAATTGGCAGATCTTTCTACCACCAAGGAAAAGATTGCTGATTTATCAGTCTCTTCGGATAAGCTTGCAGATAGATGTGTTACAGGTATCAAGTTAGCTTTAGGAAGTGTTAAGGGCGAACATCTCATGGATCAAACCATACAGAAGGGATCCTTGGCTCCAAATTCAGTTGATTCTTTTAATTTGATCTCAGGAGTGGTCATGGACAAACATATGGCACCTGGAGCAATTGGTGAAAACATATTAAAACCTGGTGCTGTGACCGAAGACAAATTAGGTAACTTGGCAGTAACTGCTTCAAAACTTGCAGATAATGCTGTAACTTCACGTTCTTTATCATCAGGAGCAGTAACAGATGAGAGTTTGGTAATAGGAGCCGTATCTCATTCTAAAATAAGAACAGGTGCAGTATATGGAGATGTTTTGGGAACTGAGGGAGTAGATGCAAGAGCATTGGCAAAAAACAGTGTCAAATCTGATAAAATTACAGAAGGAGCTGTAAAAACACTGCATGTAGAAGATGGATCAATTACCTATAAGAAATTAGCAGATTCTTCGGTGCAAAGCAGATGCCTTGCACCTTTCTCAGTAACTGGGGCAAAGATGGCAGAAGGAGCTGTTGGTAACCTGCAATTAAGTAGTGGAGCAGTAACAAAAACTAAATTAGCTTCTGGGGTTGTGACAGATGAAAAAATAGCCCCTAAATCTTTAACTGCTGTATCATTCAAGAATGGGACTGTGACTTCAGACATAATAGCTCCTTCTTCTCTTCGAGATCATCATTTTGGTGCAGAAAGTGTGCAAAGAGCTGCCCTTGCCCCCCATCTCATAAACTCTTTGTTTTTGGAAGATGAAGCAGTAATTTCAGAAAAAATAGCTACTAATGCCATTGGTTCACGTGCCATAGGGTCAAATTGTATTAGTGATGTACATGTTGTTTTAGGAGGAATAGGAGCCAAGAGTATTGCTTTTGGTTCAATAGATACTACAAAATTGGCAGTTGGATCTGTATCAAGTGAAAACATTAAAGAAGGAAATGTAATCAGTTCAAAATTAGACAGAAACTGCATCATAAATTCTAAGATAGCAGATGACGCAATCACCAATGAAAAGATTAAAAATTCCGCAATCACAGGGTCAAAAATTAAAGATAACACTATTGTAGATACTAAATTGGCATCATATAGTGTAAAAGCTCATGCTTTAGCAGATGCTTCTGTGAGCACCAGAGCCTTATCAGAAGGATGTGTCACAGTGGACAAAATGGATCCTTCTGCAAGGGCCATTGCACCTGGAGCCGTAACATCCCCAAGCATCAGTCCATCATCTATTATCACAAGATCCATTCAAGATGATGCAATTACTAACAAAAAGTTAGCAGGTAATTCCGTGAACAATCGTCATATTCATGATGATGCAGTGACAGAAAACAAAATAGCATCAAACTCTGTCGCGCCAAAACATTTGACCCAATCATTCACTCTACCTGTCAGTAAAGGAGGCACCGGACAAACTAGTGCACCTTTAGGCTCAGTGTTTTACGGAAATGGATCAGATACATTAGTACCCACCACCAAAGAACTTTATATCAAGAATGGCAATGTGGGTTTTGGAACCGAATTCCCTAATTACACGGTAGATGTGTCTGGAGATTTAAGGCTAACTGGATCTTTATTGAATGGGATGGGTTTACCCATATCACATCCTCTTTTATTGGAAGTAGATGACACTGATGCCTTAGACATATCACCTGAAAAGAACATGATTGTTTTGAATAATAGTCATCCCGGAGGTCCTGTAGTGGATTTGGTTATTGACCAGAAATCTAGTTTCAGTGGAAGTGCTTCTTTTGATACAGTTGCCCTAGGTGATGAACATATTGCAGGTCATTACGTTTCTTCTTATCAAATAGACATTGGTGATGGTCTTACACTTCCTCCATCTGCTGCGTCTGGTACACCAACCGCATTTATTAAGTCGTCTGACATGATTATTGCCAGTGTCAATAATTGTAAGACCATAGGATTGTCTGAAAGAAATGAAGGATTAGTATTGTGGTTAACAAACACCTTTTTACGCGCTTACAAAAATGGTGTCTTAATGTGGAATAAAGAAAGAACAGATGGTACTTATATTTCAGGAAATTGTGTTTTATGGGGAGGGTCAATAGTTGAAATATTGAGTGATGAAGGATATGTATTAAACCGAGTACAAATGAATGGAACACAATTATTACATTGCCAAGGAGATATTCTTTGTCTAGCAGGAGTTTATGTGGATCAGAAAGATATTTTTGATATGGATATTACTGAAAAAATACCCAGTGGAGATCGCTTAGATACTGAAGGATTTTTTACACTGTGTTACAGTATCACCAGTGGAGAAATACAATGGCAAATCAGTTTAAAAGGTAATGTTTGGAATTATGCAGATGCATTGGATATTACAGATGATAAAGTTTTAATAAGTGGTAGATACAGATCAACAGTGCCAATAGAATATGGATTACCTGAAGGGTCAATAGAAGAAGAAATAAGTTTTATTATGATGATAAATATAGAGGATGGGGCAGTTAGATGGACTCGCCATGTAGAACAAGAAAGAATTCGAGATATACAATTTCCTTATTTGATTGGTACTATAAGTGATTATGGTTTCATCAAGAAATTGGATGAAATAGGAGATACACTGTTATGGGCAGAAATGAATTGTGAGCCTCGCGGAGCAATAATACCTTTGGCAATGCATAATCTTAAAGTTGTTGGAACCTATAGTCGAGGAACACCTGTGTTTTATGATATCAGGGAAAAAAGGTCAATTGCTAGTCTACCCAAAAGTGCGTCTAAATCATCATTTTATGTGCATTACGCAGACATGGGTTTCCAAACTTACAAAATGCCTTTGCCATCTTCAAGTGGTGTTGTTAAAATTATAATTAATACAAGTCCTTATACAACACGTGTTTCACATGGATTAAATGAATCTGACTACTCGCTAATAATGCCAAAAGAGAGACTTATACTTACAAGTTACCAAAATAAATGGTATGTGTAGAAAAAGGATGTCTGGATATTTCGATATTATTCAGAATGCGGGAGATATATTCCCAGAATCTGAAAAGCATGATCTGGCTATATGGGCAACTGATAAAACACAAAGTATACGTATAGGTATTGGTGACAACCAGGGTATCATTTTAGACTATGAGATGTTAACTCTTAACAATAATCTTTCTGTGTGGAGTGTCACTTCTAAATTTGAAGGAAAAGATACAGATAGTGCAGAGTTTCCTTCATTCACATGGCAAAATAGTCAGAATATGGGAATGTATCAACATGCAGTTGACAAGATTGGGATGGGGGTAGAAGGAATTGGAAAAATGTTTATTACACCTGAAGGTGTAGGTATTGGGACTGACTCTCCTAACCAAGCTTTACATGTTGAAGGAACTATTTTGGCAAAATCATATGGGAATATTTCAGATTTGAGATTTAAAGACTCAATAACATCTATTAACAGTCAGGATGCTTTGGACAAAATAGAACAATTAAAAGGTTATCAATTTGTTTACAAAAATGATAGTTCGCAAAGCCTCCGTTTGGGTCTTATTGCTCAAGAAGTGAAAGATATAGTACCTGAATGTGTTGATACCACAAACCCAGATATGTACATTGTGGCATACAGTGAATTGGTTCCACTCTTAATCGAATCTGTTAAAGAATTGAGTAAAAGAATAGGTGTATTGGAAAGAAATCAAAAATGAAAATGTTTATCCTTACAATACTTTCAATTGTTCTTATTTTGGCTATATGTCTTTACATCACAAGAAAAGTAGATGAGAAAGATGATTTTATAGATATTGAGGAAATACAACAGAATCCAAAGCTTTACCGTGATTTGGGGATAATACAAAAAGGTTTGGATTTAAAACAATTAGATATGTCTAAGGTTGATACATTACGACACATGGAAATTGAAAAAATGATCGAAGATATGAATCCAGGACTTCATTATTTAGAAACTAAAAGACCAGAACTCTATACTCAACTAAAAAACAAAGTATTCAAAAAGAAAAAGAAATGAACTACGAAAACCTAATAGTGAAACTTCTGCTAGTCATATTATTTGTTTCATTTGTTGCACTGTGTATAATTCTTGTGAAAAAGAGGAAAAAAGAAGGTGGTGAAAAGTTTCAAAACATTCCAAACAGTTATGAATCTAGATTGGCAGTAATAAATGTGTTTGACACGCATCTAAAAAGGAATCCCACTCCGAAAGAAATCACACATTACAGTAAACTTGAAAATGAACAGGATATCTTAAAGCAAGTTACAAAAGATTTTTCAAAGACCAAAAAGAAGAAACATGAGTTATTCACAGAAATGAAAGAAGAAGATGAGCTTAAAAATAATGATAAATCATCTTCATCTCGAGGAAAAAAAGAGAACATCAAGAATAAAACTAAAAGAAAAAATGAAGTAATTGATGATAGTGATAGTGATAGCGAAAGTGAAGATGACAGTGATATTGATGAAGATAATGAAGAAATAAATATTTCCACCGAGAGTCACAAAAGTGTTTCTAAAGAAGATCTTGTAAAAATGAAAACTAATTTGTCAGAAACTTTAAAACTCATTGATTTGCATGTTTGAAAGTCATCAACATGACCACTAATAACATACCTCCAGTAATAAATGTCAGTCCATATTTTTGAAACAAGTTAT